>Ga0105044_10001369_pt1 | contig 32333 bp, 27 predicted proteins | sample MAT01_FD_78092 | JGI IMG/M metagenome (GOLD analysis project Ga0105044, IMG submission 78092) | Freshwater microbial communities from Lake Fryxell liftoff mats and glacier meltwater in Antarctica - MAT-01 | ecosystem: Environmental > Aquatic > Freshwater > Ice > Liftoff microbial mat | place...
GTAAACAATGCCTCTACCTCAATAACGCGCACAGGCTTGCTTTGCAACAGTACATATGAATATAGAATTCGCACACGATGTGGAAGCACCTGGACTGCTTACGGCACCATTCGCACTTTTACAACCAACGGATGTAATCGTGAGGAAGAGTCATTAATAACGGAAACAGCAAATTCAAGCCAATTTGAGATGTATCCAAATCCGGCCAACCACCTCCTGAACATCAGTTTTACGGAAAGCGAATCTGAAGAATTCGTTCTCGTGCGCATATTTGATATGAGCGGTAGACTGGTCATTGAGAGAAATGCGCAGGCAAATGAAGGTTCCAATCTGATCATTGTAGAAACGACGGAATTGGTAAGTGGAATTTACCTGGTTCAGATGCGCAATGGTTCATTTGTGGAAACGAAAAGGCTCGTTGTAACAAAATAGGTTTGAACCACCAATTTTTAATGAAACCCTGGAGATTCTTCTCCGGGGTTTTTTTTGATTGCGGCTGTTTCCAGAATTCGAATGTTCAATGGCGCGCGCAGAGGAAATACGTTGTCACATTGCTTTTTGATTGAGAGGTATTGGCGTCGCAACAGAAGAATGCCACTGATTAATTGACTACCATATTCATGGTATTTTGTATCATCTTTTTGGTTGATTCGCCCTTACGTCGTATCATTGTACTTGTTTAGAACGATTTTAAATAGGAAGCCTTCATGATTTTGACAGCAGATACCATTAAAACAAGTGAGCGGGTTGAAATTATGGAACTTGATCCCTGCGAAACGGGTCAACGACTTGCAGAAATGGGATTCTGGCCGGGCAAATTAATTGAGCTTTTGGTATCGGCGCCGTGGGGTGATCCGATGGCCTTTCAGATCGACAATACCATCATCGCCCTTCGAAAAGACGAGGCAAAACTCATACGGGTAAGAGCATTCACGTCGGCGGCTTAACATGGCTGATGAAAACCGCACCCGGCTTATAGCCCTGTCGGGTGTTCCCAATGTCGGCAAATCAACCCTCTTCAATCAGCTTACCGGCCTCAATCAAAAAGTAGGAAACTATCCCGGCATAACCGTTGACAAAAAAATGGGAACCATGCCTTCACCGGATGGTCATCAGGTTAAAATTCTGGATCTCCCCGGCACCTATAACCTCTATCCACGTTCCGAAGACGAACAAATTGTATTTCGCGTGCTTTGCGGACTGGAGCCCAATCTGATCGTAGATGGCATTTTGGCTGTTGCCGATATGAGCAACCTGGAAAGGGGTCTTTTTCTTGTCAATCAATTAATTGACCTGGGCTATCCTACCGCGTTGGTACTCAATATGGCTGATCAGGCCTCCGATCAAGGTTTCCAGATAAACAGGATTTTGCTGGAGCGGTTATTGGGAATCCCAGTATTTATAACCACAGCCGACAAGGGCCAGGGTATACCGGAATTAAAGCGATTTCTGGGCGAGAACAAATTGTCTAAAGGTAAAACCAGCCTTGAGATGCAAGAGATCTTTTCGGATGCACTTTTTACGAAAGTGGAAGCCCTAACCGGCGAAAAAATACCTTACAGAGCTCTTCAACTTCTCAAATTCAGAAACGATCCCACCCGACTTGATAAAAACCTCAGGTCGGGATTGAATGCCCTTGCTACGGAATACAAGTTTGATGGAATCGAAGCGCAGCGAAAGGAAACGTCGATTCGTTATGAGCGGGTAAATAAGATTTTGGGAAAGTGTCTGAAAACGAATGACTCAGAAAAAGTAAACAATACCCGCCGACTCGATAAAATATTTCTGAACCGCTATCTCGGTTTTGGCATTTTTATGTTGATACTCTTTGCGATGTTTCAGGTGATTTTTACCTGGGCGCAGGGACCGATGGAATGGATCGATCAGCTCTTCGCCATGATGTCATACGAAACTGCACAGCATTTGCCAGCAGGCGCACTAACAGATTTATTGAGTGAGGGTATCATTCCCGGCTTGGGTGGAATTGTGATTTTCGTTCCGCAGATTGCGCTGCTCTTTGCTTTGCTCGCGGTACTTGAAGGCACGGGATACATGGCCAGGGCAGTGTTTATCACAGATCGGATGATGCGGCCTTTTGGACTCAATGGGCGCAGCGTTGTGCCATTAATTTCCGGTTTTGCATGTGCTATTCCGGCCATTATGGCCACCAGAAGTATTTCCAACAGAAAGGACAGGTTTATCACCATTTTCGTTACACCGTTCATGAGTTGTTCGGCGAGGTTGCCAGTCTATATTATGTTGATAGGGCTGATCATCCCGGAGGGGGAGGGGAGCTTTATCGACAACCGTGGCCTGGCGCTTTTCGGCATGTACTTATTGGGTATATTCGCTGCACTTGCCTCTGCGTGGCTCATGAAGGTATTGATGAAACGGGAACCTTCCGGAAGTTTGGTAATCGAATTGCCCCGATACCGGATGCCCCATTTAAAAACGGTCCTCTATACGATGTACGAAAAATCAAAAACTTTCGTGGTCGAGGCTGGCAAAGTCATTCTGGCCGTGTCGATTGTTCTTTGGGTTTTGGCCTCTTATGGTCCCGGTGACCGAATCGCTGAAGCAGAGGCATCGGTTCCGGTTCCAACCAGTCAATCTGCTGAGGCCGAAGAGTCTTATGATCTGGCTGTAAACACCAAGCGGCTTGAGGCTTCGTATGCCGGGATGATTGGTCAATGGATGGAGCCAGCTATCAAGCCATTGGGATACGACTGGAAGATAGGAATCGCCCTGCTCACCAGTTTTGCAGCGCGGGAAGTTTTTATCGCCACCATTGCAACCCTCTACAGCATCGGTTCGGAAGACGAAGACTACACCACACTTCAGGAACGTCTCAACGAAGTACGAAATACAGAAACAGGACAACCGTTCTTTTCACCGCCGGTGGTATGGTCACTCCTTGTGTTTTATGCCTTTGCCATGCAATGTATGAGCACTGTGGCTGTGGTGTATCGCGAAACCAAATCGTGGAGGTGGCCCCTGGCACAAACGGTATATATGACTCTCGTGGCCTATTTTTCCGCATTGGCAGTTTACCAATTCCTTTCGTAAATTTGCAGACATGCAGGAGATCATCTTATTCATTCTCTTTTTTGGAATAATCGCTTACGCGGCTTATCGCACTTTCGTAAAATCGAAGGCGACCGGTTGTGCGCACTGCGATTTTAATGAAGATAAAAAAGCCTGAATTCAAAAGTTCAGGAATTTTCTTTGCGGGCATTGACTTGTAGAAATTTTTTCAAAGTGCCTTCGCATTTTCGCGCAGCAAGTGATCTCAACTTTTGGCGTAAAGCCTTGTTAATGATACGTACTAAAATCAACCTTCATTATGAAAAATTTATTGAGAGCCTTTATTGGTTTTGCACCTATCGCAGTATTAATAAGCTGTGGAAATGTAAATGAAGCAGACAAGAATGCGAATACCGATATGGATACCATTCCGGCAGTGGTTTCAGTAAAGGGGGAGGAAGTAACATACAATACGGATTCCGTCGAAATGAAAGGTTATATCGCTTATGACAGCAACAACACCGAGAAACGTCCGGGTATCCTTGTGGTGCATGAATGGTGGGGCCACACAGATTACGTGCGACAACGTGCTGATATGCTGGCAGATTTGGGATATGTGGCGCTCGCCGTGGATATGTATGGTGATGGTCAGAAAGCGGATCACCCGGAAGATGCCATGAAATTTTCTGGTATGGTGATGAACAATATGGAAAGTTCGCGGGCACGTTTTCAGGCAGCCTACGACATGCTGGCAGCGCATCCCTACGTGGAAGCTGGTTCTGTGTCTGCGGTTGGTTATTGTTTTGGTGGATCTTTGATTTTGGCTTTTGCCAATGACGGTATGGATCTGGATGGTGTCGCCGCCTTTCACAGCGGGGTGGCTTTGCCCATTATGCCCGATAGCAATTTGACCGCAAAAGTCCTCGTGCAAAATGGGGGTGCGGATCCATTTATTCCTGAGGAATCTGTAACGGCTTTTAAATCTGCGATGGATGGAGCTGGTGCATCTTATGAATACGTCAGTTATCCTGGTGTAATGCACGGTTATACAAATCCTGCTGCCGACGAAAAGGGCGCGCAATTTGAACTTCCACTGGCATACAATAAAGAGGCAGACGAAAAATCCTGGATTAAATTGCAGGAATTTTTGAATGGGATTTATGTTGAATAGCTTTTTAAAAAGTCAAATTTTGGCCGCACCAGGTTATACGGTGCGGTTTTTTTTGGCATAAACGTAACTTGCCAAAAAGACAGATTTTTCGGAATTGGAAGAGCGAAACGTGCCAAATGATAATTCTCATTTCCTTATTTTTGCCAGACCGATACAACTTATTTCCATTCTGGGATTTTTCATTTTTATAACAATTTATGTATGCACTCCTGCGCTCTCCATTGGGCAGATTTCGAATCATTGCTTTTCTTGAAGGTTGCTCCTATTTGCTTTTGGGTTTTACCATGATTTTAAAATACCGGTATGATTTGCCCGAGCCGAATTATGTGGTGGGCATGGCACATGGCGTTTTGTTTATGCTCTATGTCATATTGCTGGTGCAGGTTGCCTGGATTTATCACTGGTCGATAATAAAAGTTTTTTTGGCTTTTCTTGCTTCCTTCATTCCCTTTGGTACTTTCATCGCGGAAGTGAAATTATTTAAACCATCTGCAGATTAATGGATGAAAAGGAAACAACACGCATTAATAAATATCTCAGTGAGGCTGGTTATTGTTCCCGCAGGGCAGCAGATAAATTAATAGATCAGGGTCGGATTACCATCAATGGAATCCGACCAGAAATGGGCACCAAAGTGAACCCAGGTGACGAAGTAAAAGTGGATGGAAAGATTATTTCCCCACCGCAGGAAAAGCCCGTTTATATCGCATTTCACAAGCCTGTTGGTATTGTCTGCACCACAGATACAAAAGTGGAAAAAGACAACATCATCGATTACATTCATTACCCGACGAGAATATTTCCAATAGGTCGTCTTGACAAACCAAGCGAAGGATTGATCCTTTTGACCAATGATGGGGATATCGTCAATAAAATATTGCGGGCGAGAAACAACCATGAAAAAGAATACATCGTAACGGTGACGCGCATCATTACTGCGGAATTTATCAGCCAAATGCAAACCGGTGTGCCCATTCTCGACACGGTTACCAGGACATGTTTTGTTGAAAAAATGGCTCCGGCTCAATTCAGAATTATTCTCACCCAGGGTTTAAACCGCCAAATTCGCAGAATGTGCGAACATCTCGGCTACACTGTTGTCAAATTAAAACGGGTGCGGATTATGAATATTAAGCTGGATTTGCCTGTCGGCAAATGGCGGTATATCACTGCTGAAGAATTAAAAGAACTCAACAAACTTGTCTCGGATTCTGCCAAAACCTTTGCGCATGATGAAGATGAAAATTCATTTGACTGATCGAACTATTTAAATAATTTGGGAGATATACATTTCAATTAAAAGGAATTCCTTTCCTTTAGGCAACAACATTAATCCGCAAGTATGAGTAGCCCGACGAAGGAGCAGCCCTTAATAATCGAATGCGCATGGGAAGTGTGCAATCAGGTAGGTGGAATATATACAGTAATCAGGTCTAAAGTAGCCGCAGCCATCGAATTGTGGGGTGATGATTATTGTTTGTTAGGTCCGCTGGAGAATAAAGATATCGCCGCAGAATTTGATCAGCTAAACAATCTGAATGATCCCATAGGTCGCACAGTGGAGAAAATGCGAAACATGGGTTATGAGGTTTGGTATGGGCGATGGCTTGTGACAGGTCGCCCGAAAGTGGTGCTTCTCAATCCGCAGAATGTATTTAACAGGTTAGAAACGCTGCATCGACATTTAAAACAGGATTTTGGAATAGAAACAAACCGCGAGGATCAACTCGTAGAAAAAATGATTTTGTGGTCAGATTTGAATCGCACTTTTTTTACCATCCTCAGCAAAGAAGTTGTAAAAGGAAAGAGAGATATTGTTGCCCATTTTCACGAATGGATGGCCGCATTGCCTATCCTGGATATCAAGCGCGAAAAATTGCCCGTTTCAACTGTTTTTACCACGCATGCCACTATGTTGGGTAGATACCTTGCGGGAAATGACAGTGAATTTTACAATAAAATTCAGAGCTTCGACTGGGAACTGGAATCGCGAAGATTTGGCATTCTTCCACAGGTTCAGATAGAGCGCTTTGCTGCAAATGCTGTCGATACCTTCACCACGGTGAGCGAAGTTACCGGCGTGGAATGTGAGTTTCTGTTGGGAAGAATACCAGATTTGATTACGCCAAATGGTTTGAATATAAACCGGTATGCGGCATTTCACGAAGTGCAAAACAGACATGAATTGTTTAAGGATAAAATACATGAATTTGTCATCGGACACTTTTTTAGTTCGTATGATTTTGATCTGGACAATACCTTGTATTTTTTCACTTCCGGCAGGTACGAATTTAAAAACAAGGGTTTCGATATTACGCTCATGGCCTTGAAATGGCTGAACCAAATGATGGTGCGCGAGGGAATTAATAAAACGGTCGTGATGTTTTTTATCACAAAAAAACCCACGTGGAGCATCAATCCGGAAGTGCTGGAATCCCGTGGCGTGATGCAGGAAATAAAGCGCAATTGTGAAGCCATTGAAAAACAATTGGGCGAAAGACTTTTTTATGCAGCTGCCCGGTCATCTGATGAACACCGGCTTCCTGATTTAAGTGAGCTTATTGATGATTATTGGAAATTGCGCTACCGCCGTACCATCCAATCCTGGAAAACCAAGTCATGGCCGATCATTGTAACCCACAACCTGGTAAATGATATTGAGGATGAATTGCTCAATTATATGCGCGATGAGCAAATGGTTAATTCACCCCTCGACAGGGTTAAAATGGTTTACCATCCCGATTTTATTGAATCGACCAATCCATTGTTTGGAATGGATTATGGACAATTTGTTCGTGGATGTCATTTGGGGGTTTTCCCGAGTTATTACGAGCCTTGGGGCTATACACCGCTGGAATGCGTGGCTCGTGGAGTTCCGGCTGTTACATCCGACTTGTCGGGATTTGGAAAATATGTGGAAGGTATGGATGCCGAACACGAAGAAAAAGGTGTTTTTGTATTGGGCAGAAACAATAAATCGCCGAAAAAAGCAGCTGAAAGTCTCGCTAAATTTATGTTGCATTTTGTGAAAACCACGCGCAGATACCGCATGATTCAACGCAATAAACTGGAAGATTTTTCTGAGAGTTTTGACTGGAAAGTTTTGATTTCAGAATATAAAACCGCTTACAACATGGCAATCAAAAAAACGCAAGACAAAACATCTGCCAATCTCCCGGAGAATTGAAACTGGGCATAGGCTTTTTTTGAGGCGAATCAAATGAAAACATTGCTTTTATTCTCAGCCGGGAAAAGTTTGAATGCCCAGAAATTTATATAGTGATTAAAACCTGTTATTTCTGTTAGCTGTTTTATAAAAGACTGGAAAAACATATGTGATCAATCTTACACTTTGGCTTTACGGTTTTTTTGGCTCGTTTCAAATATTTGATTTAGAGCGTTTTATTTTTTATGGTTGATTTTTTTTAAAACGTTGTATTCATTTTAGAATAAACTTTCATAATATAGCTGAAAAATCCAAACGTCTATGTAACTTTGCGCATTATTTCTAAGCCAGTTAATGAATTGGCTTTGTGAAGTTCCAGTCCTGAATTTAAATTCCATTTGTGAAAGAAGAGCATAAAAAGTGGTATTCGCCTACCCTGGGAAAAGATTTCGAAATGCTTGTTTATGGGCATTATGGAACCCCTGTTATTATTTTCCCCTCAACCATGGGAAGATATTTTGAAAGTCGGGATTTTAAATTAATTGATTCCGTTGCGCATTTGGTTGATGAAGGAAAATTGAAGATTTTTTGTGTGGACAGTATTGACAAATACAGTTGGTACAACAAGAAGGCGCATCCAGCAGATAGAGTAAAAAAACACCTTTGGTACGATCGTTTTATTTGCGATGAAATCGTAAATAGTTTACGTCACAGTTACGGGATATCAAAAGTAGTGGTTGGTGGCGCAAGTTTTGGTGGATTTCACGCGGCAAATTTTGCATTCAGACATCCCGATATGGTAAGCCATGTGATCAGCATGAGTGGATCGTTTGACATTCGGTCTTTTATGGATGGATATTATGACGATAACGTATATTTCAACAATCCCGTAGATTATTTGAAAAACAACAACAATCCGGAATTATGGAAACTCAAAATAATTCTGGGATATGGTGAATGGGATATTTGCAAAGATGCCAATCTCGTTTTGTCAAAAATTCTCCATGAAAAGGGAATAAGTCATTGGCTCGACGAATATAAATGGGCTGAACATGACTGGCCGTTGTGGAGACAAATGTTTCCAAAATATCTTTCTTCACTATAATTACATAAGTTCTTTAATTCGCTCAACATGAAAAAAATTGGAATTTTATTTGGACAAGAAAACACGTTTCCCCAGGCATTTATCGAAAGAATAAATGAAAAAAACGTCAGTGGAATAATCGCGGAACCTGTTTCAATCGACAAGGTCGTGCAGGGAGAACCTACAGACTATGCTGTCATTATAGATAGAATATCACAGGACGTACCTTTTTACCGCGCGTATTTAAAAAACGCTGCGATCGGTGGCACGGCTATCCTGAACAATCCATTCTGGTGGAGCGCAGATGAGAAGTTTTTTAACAATGCCCTTTCGGTAAATATTGGTGTGCCAGTGCCGAAGACAGTTATTCTGCCTTCTCACGATCGCCCGGCCGATACAGCTGAGAGTTCTTTCAGGAATTTGAAATTCCCCATTGATTGGGAAGGCATTTTTAAATATATCGGATTTCCAGCTTACATGAAACCACATTCCGGAGGTGGTTGGAAGAGCGTGTATCGTGTCGAAAGTGCCGAACAACTTTTTGCCAACCACGCCGAAACTGGTCAATTGGTGATGATGTTGCAGGAAGAAATTCAATTTACCGAATATTTCCGATGTTATTATCTCGGAGGAGATCGGGTACATATTATGCAATACGAACCGCGCAATCCGCATCACTTGCGCTATGTGCGAAATGGACCTCCGCTGGCTAAAAAACTTTTGGATACCGTTCGCGCTGGTGTAATTAAACTAAATCACGCACTTGGATATGATTTCAACACCGTCGAATTTGCGGTGCGCGATGGTATACCATACGCGATTGATTTTTGTAATCCTGCACCTGATGCAGATATACATTCAGTAGGTCAGGATAATTTCGACTGGGTGGTTGAAAATGCAGCGAATATGGCTATCGAGCGTGCAAAAGCGCATAAAAAAGGCCAGATGAACCTCACTTGGGGTAGTTTTGTTGCCAATCAATTCACACAAAAAACGGGTAAAACGGTCAGCACTTCGACTGAAGCTTCTGAAGCTTCTGGTCAAAAGAAAACCGGGATTAAAATTGTTCCAAAATCAAAAATAGTTTCTTCAAAAGCGGTGAACAGCACCAAGCAGGAAAAGAAAGGAGATTTATCAACTTCAGAAAGTGCTTCGGGTGCGCCCCGCAAGCGAGGTCGGAAGCCAGGTGTGCCTAACAGAACACAGGAAGAACGCGCTGCGGCAGTTGCTGCTGCCAAGGCAAAAGTTCCCGGCAAACGTGGCCGCAAGCCAGGTGTGCCCAATAGAACTCCCGAAGAACGCGCTGTAGCTGCTGCAGCGGCAAAAGCAAAAGTTCCGGGAAAGCGCGGTAGAAAACCTGGTGTTCCAAACAAGGTTACTGCCGTAAAAAAACCTTCCGTTTTAGTTGAGAGAACAACAGGAAAGGGTACACGTGGACGCAAACCTGGAGTTCCTAATCGCACACCAGAAGAAAAAGCTGCTATTATAGCTGCGGCAAAATTAAAAGTACCAGGCAAGCGTGGTCGCAAACCAGGTGTTCCAAATAAGTCAACAGAAGCAAAACGTGCCGCACAGGCTGCTTTACCGCCAAAAGTGGCAGGTAAAAGAGGTCGCAAGCCGGGTGTTCCCAACCGAACGCCGGAAGAAAGAATTGCAGCAGCCAAAGCTGCACGATTACAAAAACCGGGAAAACGTGGACGCAAACCAGGCGTACCCAACAGAACCTCGGAAGAACGATCTGCGGCAACCGAAGCGGCAAAATTAAAAACGCCTGGAAAACGTGGACGGAAATCGGGTGTACCCAACAGGACCTCAGAAGAAAGGGCAGCGGCTGCAGAAGCGGCAAAATTAAAAACGCCTGGAAAACGCGGTCGCAAACCCGGTATTCCAAATAAAACGACGGCAGAAAAAACGGCAACAGTTGAAACAGCTGGATCAAAAACTCCCGGCAAACGTGGCCGCAAGCCGGGTATTCCAAGTAAAAAGACAGTTGAAAAAACGTCCGCAGTTGAAGCAGCAGGATCAAAAACTCCAGCTAAACGCGGACGTAAACCGGGAGTGCCAAATAAAGCTACCGCGGTAAAAACAGTTGTTGATACATCCTCACAAAATAATGGTACAGGTAAACGTGGCCGCAAGCCAGGAATTCCAAATAAAAAGACGGCTGAAAAAACGGTAACAGTTGAATCAGCAGGATCAAAAACTCCGGGCAAGCGTGGTCGCAAACCGGGAGTGCCAAATAAGGCTATCGCAGTAAAAACTGTTGCAGAGAAATCTTTACAAAATAATGTAACTGCCAAACGTGGCCGCAAACCTGGTATTTCTAATAAAAAGACAGCAGAAAAAACGTCGGCAGTTGAAGTAGCAGGATCAAAAACGCCGGCTAAACGCGGTCGCAAACCTGGAGTGCCAAATAAAGCTGCCGCGATAAAAACTGGTGCAGAGACATCTTCACAAAACAGAGGAACTGCCAAACGTGGTCGCATACCGGGTATTTTAAATAAAAAACCGGCTGAAAAAACGTTGGCAGTGGAAGCAGCTGGATCAAAAACTACGGCTGCCAAACCTGCAACAAACGCGAAAACAGCAGGGAAATCAAGCTCAGCCGCAACCGCGAAAAAGACGCCAGAAAAAAATACCAAATCTAAAGGTCAGTCTGCTCCCACTGAAAATAAAAAACCGGCTGAAAAACCGGTGACAGCCGAAGCAGCTGAATCAACTACTACGAATGCCAAATCTGGAACGAAGGCGACGACACCAGGGAAATCAAACTCGGCTGCGGCTGCAAAAAAGGCTCCAGTAAATAATATCAAATCTGTTGGTCAGTCTGCACCCGCTGAAAAGAAAAAACCGACCTCATCGGCTAAAATTCCAACACGGGCGAAAGGAAAGGTAAGGATAAAGACAAAAACCAAACCCACAGGTACAAATTCAGCTAAACTGGTTTTTGTGGCAAAGGCAGATAGTAAAGAAAGGACTGCGGACAAGATTGAGGCATCTGCTTTAATTGATGCGAAAAGTGCAGGTCTGTCAAAACCTGGATATCCATCAAAAACATTGACAAAAGTAAAAACGGCGTCTTCAAAAAAACCCGTCAGTCCGGTTAAAGCAAAACCAGCCAGTCAGGTTAAAGCAAAACCGAAAGCTATTGCAAAGGTAGAGCCGGCAACAACTGCGCAGCAATCTAAAGCAAATCCAAAACCTACCGCAAGTGTAGCAAATGTGTCTAAAACGACGCCAACGCCAAAAACAAAACCTGCTGCGGCTGCAGCTGTAAAGCCAGTAGCGGGTGATGGGACGAAAGAAATTTCTGCTCAAAAATCTTCTTTGAAACCCGCACCAAAAAAGAAAACGGCTCCAAAACCGATTTCAAAAAAAGTGAACAAACCAGTGGCTGATTTCAAAGCGGCAGTGGATTCTCTTAAGAAGTCAAAGAAATCTGACGGGAAAGACGGGAAATAATTTTTTTTGAATTAATTTTAAAGATACATCAAGATTGCCTGCCCAAAAAAGCAGGCAATTTTTTGATATTATAAACTCTTTTTTCTCCATACGGAAATACAGAAATGAGAAAAATCAAACTGGCATTGCTTAATTTGTACGATGGTCTCCCCAATCAGGGAATGCGCGCACTGAGGGAGATCATATCCGAATTTGACGATCAAATTAGCTACAAAGAATTTGATGTTCGTTCGAAACATGAAATTCCTGATTTGGATTTCGATATCTATATTAGTTCTGGCGGTCCGGGAGATCCCCGCGCCGGTGACGGAGTTTGGGATAAGGCCTGGCAAAATTTGGTGGATGAACTCTGGAACCACAATCTGAATACCGCCGAAATTCAGCATAAAAAACATATGTTTTTGATTTGTCATTCCTTCCAAATGGCCTGTCATCATTTTGGTCTTGGAACCATCACAAAAAGGGTCGCCACTTCTTTCGGAATTTATCCCTGCCACAAGACCAAAGCTGGTCAACAGGATCAGCTATTAGAAAAACTGGATGACCCATATTACGTGGTAGACAGTCGCGACTGGCAACTTGTTCAACCTCGGTTGAAAGTTTTTCGCGATCGTGGAGCAAAAATTCTCTCTCTGGAAAAACTACGCACCCATTTGGAATACGAGCGCGCCATCATGGCGGTGCGTTTTTCAGATGAATTCGTAGGGACGCAATACCATCCCGAAGCAGATCCTTACGGGATGAAAATACATTTTGAAAAACCGGAAAATCGCGAAACGATTCTGAAGAATTACAGTGTCAGAAAATACAACGATATGATGCGCAACCTCGAATCGCCGGAGCGAATCGCAAGAACAAAACGCTCTGTCATCCCTTCTTTTATTGAAAATGCCATCGCGCAAATCAACCTAAAAGAAAAAATATCAGCGTAATATGGATCACCGGTTAAGAAAGTCGTACAACGAGAATTTTACAATTGAGAAATACGAGGCTTTTAAAAAGTACGTCGGAGATGCTTTTGGCCATGTACCAAAGTTTCGGCTCTGTGAAACACCGGTATTTATGGATGCCGACATGCGTAAAAAACTTTTGGACGCCTGTGAAGAAATTAATGAAGTGCTTATTCGGCCAGACTTCAAATCGCGCACGGATGCGGCTATTCTGAACAGTCCCCTCAATGTACCCAATGAGGATGATCGTTCCCGTTTTATTCAAATGGACTTTGGTATATGCATAAATTCCAGTGGAGAATTATTGCCCCAGTTAATTGAGATACAAGGATTTCCATCGCTTTATTTTTTTCAGGATTTATTGTATCACGGCTATCGGGAGATTTTTGACATTCCTAAAGATCACACATCTCATTTTCAAGGGCTCGATTCCGCATCTTATATTGAAGTAATGCGACGAATCATCGTCGGAGATGCCGATCCAAAAAATGTCGTTTTGTTGGAAATTGAGCCTGAAAAACAAGCGACCAGCATTGATTTTTATGCGGCTGAAGCGCAGTTGGGAATTAAAATACTTTGTCTTTCAAAAATGAAAAAGAGAGACAGGAAATTATATTATTTGGACGGGCAAGGCAGGGAAATACCGATTCACCGCATTTTCAACAGGGTTATTTTCGACGAACTTGTCCAGCGCAAGGATCTCGAACGTGAATTTTATTTTGCGGACGAAGTGGACGTGGAATGGGTAGGGCATCCCAATTGGTTTTTTCGCATCAGCAAATTCACGATGCCACTGTTGTCAGGTAAATACGTGCCGGAATCATTTTATTTGGATCTAATAGAAGAATATCCAGTTGACTTGGAAAATTACGTATTAAAACCCTTGTACTCATTCGCCGGAATGGGCGTTAATCTTCACATCACATCTGATGCACTGGATAAAATTACGGACCGCGAAAATTATATTTTGCAGAGAAAGGTGCAATATGCACCCGTGATAGAAACCCCAACCGGTCCCGCAAAATTCGAAATTCGGATGCTGATGGTATGGGAGAAAGATGAACCCAGACCAAAAGTGATCAACAACCTCATTCGGGTGAGCAAGGGTGAAATGGTGGGCGTGCGCTACAACAAAGACAAAGATTGGGTCGGTGCCAGTGTTGGTTTTTTTGCCCCTGAGAAATGAACTTTTCCTTTGTGATTTTTAAAATCAGGGTGATTTATCGGGTACCGGTGCCGAGGCGTGAAATTCTTCGTGAATTCTGGAGGTAAAGTCTTCCAACAGTTCTAAAACCCTGTCGGTTTTTTTAGATTTCACTATCAAACCGATATGCCAGTCTTTGTTCATTCTCCAAACCACTTCCTTTTCGGTGAACTGCGAACTATCCGGATTCTGGTATCTGCATAATGACACGACAATGCCAGCATGCTGATTGTTGTCTTTTGGTGATTTGTAGGATTTTTTTCTGGCAACAGCTGTTTCCAACCTGGCCCATTCAGCCCACAAATTAACTCCACTGGCCTGTTCAACCATTTCGGCGAGGTTTGCACCTCCCACGCGCGAAGAAGTTTCTAAAAATAGAAATTCCCCGGAATCATTCGATTCAATAAACTCGGTATGCGATGCGCTGTATTTCATTCCGAAACCAAGTAAAACTTTTTTGTTTAACTCCTTTAGCGCGATGGTTGCCTTGTCGTCAAAATCGCAGGTGTGAGAGCGAAAAATCCCACCACCATGTGCCACATCAAATGGCGTATCGAGATAACGGCTCACCCTTGAAAAAACAACTTCGCCATTGAATGTAAGCGCATCAACGTGGTACACAGTTCCCGGTGAAAATTTTTCCAGAACGTATTTGTGACGGTCATCGCCCATTTCTTCCAAATGCTCCCAGAGTTCATCCACCGATTTTATTTTCTTTATTCCAACAGCCGAAGCTTCCGATCTTGGTTTGATCATCCACGGTGGAGAAACTTTTTCCGCGTAATCATGAATGGCCTCATCGTGAAAAAGAGGTGTAAAAGCAGGAACAGGAATGCCTTCTTCTTTCGCCTTCATTCGCATGGCGAGTTTGTCGCGAAAATAGCGGCTTGTCGAATCCCCCATGCCGGGAATGCGGAAATGTTCTCTCATTCTGGCTACCTTTTCCACATCAAAATCGTCGAGCGCAACAAAACGATCGAAAGTGATGTTTCTCATTTTGAAGGCAATGGAATTTACGAGAATGTCCATGTCCCAATGGTTATTTTCATCTTCGGGCATGTAAAACACTTCATCGATATCATCCCAGGGCCAGGCTTTTTCACTCAGTTTTGAGGAAGTAACCAAAAACACCTTGTTACCCGCTTTTTTACAGGCGCTTAAAAATGCTTCTCCCTTAAAATAGGAAGAAACACACAAAAAAGTCAATTCTTTAGACATATGATCGGCTTAGCGACCGGCAATATCTGGATTATTCGCCAGTATTTGCATCACTTCCGTTAAAAGTTGAACTCCATAACCGGTCGCTGATTTCATTTTGGCAAAGGGGCTGTCGCCAAAAGACATTCCGGGCATGTCGATATGGGCCCACGCGGGATGCCCATCGGCAAATACCTGAAGAAATTTGGCGGCAGCAATACTTCCTGCCACCGGCGATAACGGCAAGTTGCTTACATCGGCCAGATCGCTGTGGATGTAAGAATTGTAATCGTCCCAAAGTGGCATAGGCCAAAGCTTTTCACCTGTTTTCTGACCGGCATTCAAAAGCAGTTTTGATAGTGATTCATTTTCGCTGTAGAGCGCGGCAGCTTCTTTTCCAAGCGCACGAACCGAACTGCCAGTAAGGGTGGCCATATCGATCATCAATTCCGGATTGAGGTTCTTTTTTGTCCAGGCAAGTCCGTCGGCCAAAATCAACCGGCCTTCAGCGTCCGTATCAATAATTTCGATGGTCTTACCCGAATAAGATTCGATGATATCTCCCGGGCGGAAACTACATGAATCGACTGCATTTTCAGCAGAAGGTATGATACAAGCCACATTAATACGTAATTTCAGTCGCGCTGCGGTTTCGATGGAGGCGAGCATCGCTCCAGCTCCGGCCATGTCGCTTTTCATGTAATGCAGGTTCGCGGAAGGTTTGATCGATATGCCGCCCGAATCAAAGGTGATTCCTTTCCCGACAAGGGCCAAATGACACTTTTTATTTTCAGGGTCACCAAAATATTGGCTGATTATAAACACAGGCTTGTGTTCGCTCCCTTTTCCCACAGCGTAGAGGGCGTGCAGACCTTCCGCAACGACGCGTTCATGGTTCCAAACCTCACACTGAAAACCGTAATTTTCGGCAGACTTTTGAGCCCATTCTCCGATATAGGCTGGTGTTTTTCGATTGGGCGGCAGATCAACGAGGTGCATGGCGCGCATTTGGGATTCGGCACGGATTTGGGCAGTTTTGAATATCTCATTACCCATTGAAGAATTGATCACTTCTACCTGAACGGGAAATTGTAAATCTTTTTTTTCACTTTTAAAACTCCCAATTTCATAAGTTGCCATCTCCATTCCCCTGAGCGCTGCGCCCAGCTTATCTTCGAGGTGGTTGGCATCAAGTGCTACTTCTTCGATCCATTGGGCATGCGTTTTAAGGACAAGGAGCCGGAATTTTTGTGCGATGGTGCCATCATTGGCATTCAGATTTAAAGAAAAGATAATGTTGATTTTTCCTTCCTGGTGTACCTGTATCCACGAATCATCTGCTGGTTTACTTTTGTATTTTAAAGAGGGAAAGGTGTCTTCAAATGATTTTTCCGATATATCTGAAGGTATCGGAGTAATTAGTGTGCGAAAGGATTTTCCGTTTTCAGTGGATTGAAAAAAGGTCATAGTCAAAAAATTTAGTGCTCATAATAAAGCCACTTCAGGGCTTTTGGAAATTCCTCGCGCCAATACCGCTCACTGTGGGTGCCTTCCGGATTCAGTGAAACGTGGAGCCGAATGTTGGAAAAATTTTTGTGCCCACCCAACAGGATATTTTTAAAGCGGGTTACATTGGGGATGTGGTTGGCACTTTCTTTTCCACCCGCGTAGATATAGACGTTTATAGGCAACTGCGGATCAAAATTGGCAGCTTGTTGAAAGATGCGCGGTGCAATCCAGAGACTGGGGGAGAATACCATCAACCTGCTAAAAAGATGTTGGTAATTTAAACCTGCAAACAGACTGATAAGTCCGCCCATGGAGCTTCCGCCAATCCCTGTATGTTCTCTTTCAGGCCGGGTTCTGTATTTTTTGTTTACGTAAGGAATCAGGGTGTCCTGCATAAACTGCAAGTAGCGCTCACCTTCTCCATTTCCAACTTTCTTGTTGAAATAGGGTAGATATTCTGTGATTCGGTCATTTCCACCATGATCGATTGCGATTACAATCAAATTGTTCAGACCTTGTTCTGCCAACCGAGCCAAAGATCGGTCTATTGCCCAATTTCCGAAAGGAGCATGGTCATCAAATAAATTCTGTCCGTCTTTGAGATATAGCACCGGATAAGACTTGTCCGTTTGATAATAATCGCTGGGAAGCAATGCCGAAATTCTTCTCTTGCGATTGAGTTGTGGAATTTCGTATTCTTCCTCGATCACTTCTATTATTGGACTAAATGGCGCAATCACATTCATTTTTTGAGGTGCGAATTTACGCGAAATTTGTGGCGAATGCAGTGCTCTGTTGTCATGTGCGTAACATACTCTTAGTGTAATTTTTACAATAACTTATTGCTGCGTGTTTTGCACAAAAAAAGTGATGCCCTACTTTTGTTCCGGTTAATAAGTCAACAAGCAGTAATAAAAGAAAAACGTTCGGTGCTATGGCGAACGTTTTTTTTTCATCTATCATCCCTGGTTTTTTAGCAAAGGCTTCAGGACTGCCCATACATTTTCAGCTACAATTTTGTTTCCGGCAGGATTGGGATGAATTCTGTCAGCTTGGTTCATCTCCGGCACGCCGCCCACATTTTCCAGAAGGAAAGGAATGAGAGCAACATCGGTTTCGCGGGCTATCTCTGGATAAATGCGGCTGTATGCCTTGCTGTAATCCGGCCCCATGCTGGGCGGTACCATCATACCAGCCAATATAATTTCGGCCTGCGGGTGGACTGCACGAACACTTTCAATAATAGAAATCAGATTTTTTTTTGTTTCCTCCGGAGGCAAACCGCGCAAACCGTCATTGGCTCCTAATTCGAGGATAAAAATGTCTACTGCCTGCTGTTTCAGCACCCAATTGACTCTGTTTTTGCCCGTGGCCGTGGTTTCGCCACTGACCCCAGCATTGACTACCTGATAAGAATAACCAAGTGAGTCTATGCGATTTTGAATGAGGGATGGAAAAGATTCATGCGCTTCAACACCATAACCTGCGGAGAGGCTGTTGCCAAAAAAGACAATCACTTTCCCTGGTTCCGAACTGGCTGTGCGATTGGAATCATTGTTATCGGTAAGAACTTCATAGTTTTCCCGTTCGTTCGGGACTGTGGCTGTTTCTTCACACCCGCCGAAAGCAGCCAATACGGGTAGAAAGGCGAGAAGCCTAATCTTGTTAAATATCATATTTTCAGCGAAAAGGTTCGATAATTTCAAAACATATCTTCGTTCGATAAGTTTAAATTTATGGATTTGAGTTTAATAGGGGTTTAGATTTGGGAAAATATGGCTAACGATGCAATCTTGCAGGTTTCAGATCTCACAAAAATTTATGCTGGCGGAGGTAAAGATCTTACCGTTTTGGATCATGTAAGTTTTGTAGTCGAACGAGGTTCTTCGTGCGCTATTGTAGGACCTTCCGGAAGTGGCAAGACCACCTTGCTGGGCCTCTGCGCCGGGCTTGACAATTCCACCTCGGGTTCAGTCGTACTCAATGGCATACAACTTGACAACCTGACGGAAGATGAAAAAGCGGCTGTGCGCAATCAACATGTAGGTTTCATTTTTCAAAGTTTTAACTTACTCTCTGCCTTAACAGCGCTTGAAAACGTCATGGTTCCGCTGGAATTACGGAAATCCCGGTTGGTACGGAAAACAGCCCTCGATTTGTTGGACAAGGTCGGACTGGCGGATCGCGGACACCACTATCCGGCTCAACTCTCTGGTGGCGAACAGCAGCGTGTTTCTATCGCCCGTGCTTTTGCCAACGCGCCATCCATTCTTTTTGCCGACGAGCCCACGGGCAATTTGGACCAGGATACAGGTATGCTGATTGAAAATCTTATTTTTCAACTCAATAGCGAAGCCCAAACCACGCTTATACTGGTGACACATGATCCGGACCTCGCCCGTCGCACCGAGCGTGTGCTCAGTATGCGGGGAGGAAAAATTATTTCCGATCAGCTGGCCAGTTTGGCTATCTAACATAAAAATGAATTGTATTGAATAAGATTTCATGGTTGATCATCATGGCCTGGCGCGATAGCCGGCGGAACCTGGGTCGACTCATACTCTTTATGAGCAGTATTGTGATCGGTATTGGCGCCCTGGTTGCCATCAATTCCTTTGGTGACAACCTTCGCTATCAAATTGAAGCTGAAGCCAAGGAATTGCTGGGGGCCGATCTCGAAGTGGAGTCGCAAACTCCCATCCCGGAGGACATTGCGCTCTTTTTTGACTCCCTTGGATTTGAAATCTCTGCCGAAATCAGTTGTGCATCCATGGTCCTTTTTCCTAAAAATGGGGGCACTCGGTTGATCAACGTACGCGCGGTGGAGTCCTCTTTTCCTTTTTACGGAAGTATAGAGACACAACCTGAAGATGTGGCCAGGAGCCTTGCGCTTTCGCAAAAAGCGCTGGTCGACCAAACGCTTCTGATGCAGTTTGACGCCAGTGTGGGCGACAGTGTGAAAGTTGGTGAGTTGACCTTTGGCATTGCGGGCAGTGTGCTTAGCGTCCCGGGACAGGCAGCGATTACCACGACTGTAGCACCTCCTGTATTTATACCCTTTCGTATGATGGAAGAATCGGGATTGATGCGAAAGGGGAGCAGGATCAACTATCTCTTGCACGTGAAGTATCCTGAAGGTATTGATCAGACATTTTTTGATGAAATTGTAAAACCACGTCTCGAAACAACACAATTGCAATTTGATGATGTGGCCAAGCGCAAACAAGAACTAGGCGATGCATATGCCGATCTCACCGGATTTCTCAATCTCACGGCTTTTATTGCCCTGCTTTTAGGCTGTATCGGAGTTGCGAGTTCAGTGCACATATATATGAAAGAAAAGGTGCAATCCGTCGCCGTGTTGAGGTGCCTTGGGGCTTCCGGCAAAGAGTCCATGGCTATTTTTCTCATTCAGATTCTTATAATGGGGGTCATCGGATCGTTGATGGGAAGTATTCTGGGAACGGTCGTGCAGTACTATCTGCCTGCCTTGTTCGGTGATTTCCTGCCGATCGAGGTTGATTTTCGATTGAGTTCAACAGCTATTCTGGAAGGTTTGGCACTCGGTATTGTTTCCTCCGTTCTCTTTGCGCTCTTCCCATTGTTGAGGATTCGTCGCATCTCGCCCCTGCGGGCCATTCGCATCTCTTTTGAAGATCAGGAATCAGATCGCCTTCCGTATTTGGTCTTTGGATTGATCCTCGGATTTATTGTGTTTTTTTCCTGGTTGCAACTTGGTGCGTTGAATCAGGCGCTTTATTTTTCAGCAGGACTTTTACTCTCTTTTGCACTACTGGCGGGGGTAGCACAATTGATCATTTGGCTGGTTCGAAAATATTTTCCGACAGGTGCATCTTTCCTACTCAGGCAAAGCCTGGCAAATCTATACAGGCCAAACAATCAAACACTCATACTTGTGGTAACGATCGGGCTGGGCACCGCTTTGATCACCACGCTCTTTCTTAGTCAGGGAATGCTTGTAGACAAAGTCCGGTTTTCCTCGACTTCTACAGACAGACCGAATATGGTGCTTTTTGACATTCAGACAAATCAATTGCCATCCGTCAAGGAAATACTTCGTTCTTATAACCTTGAAATAATGGGCGAAGTACCTATTGTAACGATGCGCCTTCATGAATTGATGGGCAGGAGTGTTGGTGAATTGAGGGCTGATACTGTCACTGGTGTAAAAAGTTGGGTCCTGGACAGGGAATATCGGGTTAGTTACCGCGATTCTTTGACTGAGTCAGAAACCATCCTTTCTGGGGCGTGGTATCCGCGGGTTGAAAAGCCGGGTGATCCAATTTATATTTCGCTCGAAGAGGGTTTGGCAAAAGATATGGCGGCAGGCGTGGGGGATGAGATGCGTTTTAATGTTCAGGGTGCGGTGCTCAATACCGTGGTGGGCAGCATTCGAAAGGTGGACTGGCAGCGGATGCAAACCAATTTTTTGGTGGTTTTTCCGGAAGGGGTACTGGAGGAAGCACCTAAATTTCATGTCATGCTTGCGCGTTTTGACTCGACGGCTCAATCAGCTGTTTTCCAGAGATCCGTGGTGCAGGAATTTCCGAATATTTCGATTATCGACCTCAATTTAATTTTACAAACGGTGGATTCTGTTTTGGGTAAAGTATCTTTTGTGATTCGTTTTATGGCTTTTTTCAGTATTCTTACCGGATTGTTGGTTCTGACGGGATCCGTCATTGTGAGCAAATATCAGCGCATTCAGGAAAGTGTTTTGCTTCGTACACTTGGTGCGAGTAGGGCTCAAATATTCAAAATTAACATACTGGAATATTTTCTTTTGGGAAGTATTGCAGCATTTACAGGCATTCTAATAGCTCTTGGGGCCGGATGGGCATTGGCTTATTTCAGCTTTGATTCTGATTTTCGACCAGATCCGGTTCCCTTAATTTTGGGTTACCTGGCCATCACACTGCTTACATTGTTGGTCGGATTGAGCAACAGCAGGTCAGTGGTGATGAAGCCACCATTGGAAATATTGCGGAGTGAAGGTTAGTGCTTAAAATATGGATATGAAGTAATTGGCAATTTCTTGTCGAATTGCAGGATTGGCGCCTGACGCCAGCGCAACGGAGATGATAAGGCCAATCATGGCATAACTAAAATCTCTGAAAATCATTCTTCCAGCTTTTACTTTATGTTTTCGCCCTTTTTTCGTTCTGGATAAACTCACTGCAATTTCCCTACCGCCTATAACTCCCAAAAATACCCAAGTCGTACTCAAGGGAACTGTGCTTATGAATAGCTTGTAAATGAGCAACAGTACGTATGTGAAATCGATGAGGGTGGCAGCGCGCACATCTGAAATTCTTACCTTTTCGCTCACTACCCGCTGTATTTTATCCCCTCTCAGATAAAATAGAAGGCCAAGGCCCGCAAAAATTGTTGAAGCAAATACGAAAAACTGAAATCCAGTCTGTTGTCTTGGAAGAAATACGGCAATATTGGCTCCATCCTGCATCACCCAAACTGCCCATAACAATCCGCTCACAAACCATTGAATGACGGACCAGGCAGGATGGGTTTTTCGCTGACTAAAATACCGGCTTATAACTTTGTAACCCGCATACCAAACTACAAATGACAACACGAAAGCGAGCCCATAGCCGGAAACACTTTTCCCTACCATTGACGTGATTCCAGAGGTGTCGGCACTAAAGACACTCAAAAGGAGAAAAGTTGTAGATACAGGCATTCTCAACCTTGTAAGGATCAAAAGAACCAATGGTGCGACAAGTTGAAAATAGCTGAAATTTTCGGGGTGGGGAAAGTTGCTTGAGCCATCAGTGTTTGTAAGCCTTTGATAGGTCACATCTCCGTCAAAATAGATCCATGAAAAAGTAACTGTGGCCAGGAAAATGGAACCAATAAAAAGCCACAGTATCCACCATGGTCGTTTTCGGTTACTCTCAATGAAGGTGCCCAACGACTGGATGCTGTCATTGGCGACAGCTGCGTAGGCCGCAAAAGCAAATCCAAGCCACATGGCAGCCTGACCAAAACCCACCATAATTTCGGCGAGGAGCAATCCGGCCAGAACCACTATTAAAAACGTTCTTTCCTTGGCGAAAAAATCGAGGATATTGAGATAGGGATTGTTACGATCAGCCCTGTTTAAAGTCTTCATATATCGTTGGAGGTTTCAACCATTCCGCAAAAAAACGCCAAGCTCAGATGGAAAGCAGTTTTTCAATGTTAAGTTTATATTAACAAATACGTGAAAGCAAATTGTTTAGTGGGCGCAATTTAGCTACTTCATGTCCTCTTTGAAGCAGAAAAGTCAAAATTTTTAAATGGATGCTGCGTTCTTAGGAATTTCATCACCCTTTTGATTTTTCTGAGAATTATTGCGACATGAATAGTTTCAATTTTACGTTGAGAAATTAGTATTGCGTTTCTTTGTGGTGGAATCTTATATGGCCGCATATTTTACCTTTCTAAGAAAGCAGTTTCAACCCGTTTTTTTTGGGTGGTTGCTCACTTTTTTTTCAGCTTTTGGTCAGACTTTTCTTATTTCACTTTTCGTCCCATTCCTCTTGGTGGAATTGGATATCAGTAAAGGCGCTTTTGGCGGATATTATGCCATGGCTACCATTATCGGAGCAATATTTCTTTTGAGATTCGGACACCTGATTGATGAGATTCGCGTCCGACTATTCACCAATTATGTGGTAATCGGCCTTCTCATTTCGTGTATACTTCTTGCCCTGGTATGGCATCCCATTACTTTGTTTCTTGCACTCACAGGATTACGCCTTGCCGGGCAAGGCTTGATGGGGCACATCAGTATGAGTGTAATGTCACGCCATTATATGCATGACAGGGGCAAGGCACTTAGCCTTTCATCACTGGGGTATTCGATGAGTGAAATGGCCTTTCCGGCATTCATTGCATTTGTGATTGCTCTCACCAGTTGGCGCTGGGCTGCGGGATCTGGCGCAATTTTATTGCTTTTACTTCTCCTGTTGATCACGCAACTTGATCTTGAAAGGCTGGATATTCCAAAATCGAATGCTTCCAATGTTCCCAGAATAGGAAAACGCAAGTTTTACTGGTCTTTGTTAAAAGAAAAACGATTCTGGATTATCGCATTACCGAGCCTGAGTATAGGTTTTGTGATCACCGGGTTTTTCTTTTATCAGTTTCTGCTCGCCGAAGAGATGAATTGGCCCTATGAAATCTATACACTATTATTTACGGGCTACGGAGCGATCAGGTTTGTGTTTTCGCTTTTTGGAGGAACACTAACTGATAAGTTTTCTGCATTGAAATTGTTTCCATTCTTTCTTATTCCGATGACAATAGGTGTACTGTCAATAGGCTTACTTCCCGGAATTTGGGCTGGCGCCGCTTTTTTATTCCTGACCGGTGTCACCATGGGAGCGAGTGGCGTTTTGAATACGGCAGTGATTGCTGAGCTTTATGGAACTGACCAGATTGGAAAAGTGCGAAGTATGTTCACCGTTATTTCTGTTTTCAGTACGGCAATAGCGCCTTTGATCTTCGGGATTTTGCTGGATCAGCTTATACCCTTTACATTTATGGCTTATGGCTGTGTGGTCTTTTTAGTTGTTGTAATCATCAACAGTTTGCGCATCCGAAAATTCAAGCGCGTCGACCTTACAACGCAGTGGAAATAACACTATTTAGACTTCTTTCTCTACACGCTGCTGTTCATCAAAATCTGCGTAAAAAGTGCTTCCAACACCTGGCGTACTCTCCACCGAAATTCTTCCTCCAAGAGATTCAATCTGGGTTTTTGTTAAAAAAAGTCCAAACCCTTTTGCGTGCGGATGGTCGTGAAATGTTTTTCTGATTTTAAATATCTCCGTACGGTGTTTTTCCAGGTCTATTCCAAGCCCATTGTCACTGACAGTCAGTCTTACTCCGGTTGGTGTTCGGCTAGTGGTCACAGTGATGTCGGGTTCGCGCTGTGGAGCGCGGTACTTCAGGGCATTGCTTACCAAATTGTGAAGAATGCTTTCCAGATATTTCTTAGGCGCAAAAATAATGGGGACTTTTATAAAATTCACGTGAATTTCGGCGCGGGTTTCCTGAATTTCTATTCGAAGGCTTGTCAATATTTTTGACATGATGTCATTCATGTCATTGGCGACATATTGAATTTCGGTATCCTGCATGATTTGCATTGATTCAAGCAATTCATTGCATGTGTCCGTAAGATTTCCGCTGACTTGTTTGAGGCTGTCGATCAACAACTTTTTTTCAGAGTCTTCTTTCGAGCGTTCAATAAATTTGACAAGCATTGTGAGATTGGCCAGGGGTGCCCGAAAATTATGTGAAATGATATTGAAGAAGTCGATAAACTGCTTGTTCTGGGAAGCAAGCTTGTCGGAATTCTCCTTTAATTGTTCTGTTGCTTCCTGGAGATGTTTTGTTCGCTCTTCTACCTTTTTTTCAAGTTGGGCATTTAATAAAGTGATGGCTGAACGCGCTTTGTCTTTTTGACGAGACACCCGGATGAGCAACAAGGTGAACAGAAGTAAAATGGCAATGGCGCCAAGTGCAGTATGCAGGGCCATTCTTTGCTTGGCGAGTATTTCCTCATTTTTCTGATTGATGGCTCTTAAATTGTCATTTTCCTGTTCTGACAATTTGGCGTCAAATTCCGTTGCAAGCGCATTTATAGATTGCTGTTGTCTTTGGTAGGTAATTGAGCTCCTCAGTTCACTCAATTCTTCAAGGGTTTCCAAGGCCTTGCGGTATTCTCCTTTTTCCTTTTGTATATCTAATAAGGTCTGATATGTGATTTCTTTATAACTGTCTATTTTACAGGAATCACTTTTCGCAAAGGAGCGGGAAATAAACTTTTCGACCTCCCGGTTATTTCCTATTTTATTATGAACGAGAGCCATCTTTAGATAAATCAGAGGATATTCGCATTCCTCACCGAAGCTTTGATACACTTCGAGGGCATTTTCATAATAGTCCAATGCTGACTCGTATTTTTTTCTGAGGTATTCCGTGTAGCCAATGATAGCGTAATTCACAGCGTGACCACCCGTCCGTAAACTCCTGTCTGGACTGAGCAATAAAGATTCCGTTGCCAACAGACGTGCTTTTTCATAATCAGGTATATTAAAGTAGCTTTCGGCCAGAGTTCCCTGAAGGAGAGATGCATAGAGCGGTTGGGCCACGACTGATGGTAGAAGCTCTTTAATTTTCTGTAGTTGAACTATAGCGGCAGCAGGACGTCCAACAGCTTTTAAAACTTCGCTGTAAAGGTAATACCCATTAAAACGTTCGATTTCGGTGAGGTCTGGCTGAGACAAATAAGAAATTACGACTTGTTGAGCCGAATCAAATTGATTGCTGTATAGGAGTTTTTGAACCTCTTGATTCAGGGAATCCTGCCCGGAAATCTCAATGGAACCCAGAAGATCCAGGAACGAGATAGCGAGAATGAAGAATAAAAGCAGAGATTTTGTTGTCATTAAACCACTTCATGAAGATGAATAGGAAAACTGCCAAAACAACCAGCTCAATATAAAATTAATAAGTTCTGGAATGAATTTTTTAATGATAGGGTAATTCGCGCTTTGCAAAGTCTACGGACATCCACTTTGATTAATGTCAAAATAGTACACCAGCAAAAAGTAATATTTTTATTTGAAAAATATTTGGTGACCTTATGTCAAGATCCTGATTTGTTAACAAATATACAGAATCACAACGAAGCTTGGCAAAATAAAAAATCCCGAAATTACCGGGACTTTCATTTGCTTTGACTTCATAAAAAATCTCATTCAAACTCAACAGAACCGTGAGATGCCTTCACCGTAATTTTATTTTGTGGTGTTTTCTCAGATCCTGCCAGCAGTTTCATATTGGTATTGGCGATATCCTTCTTCTGAGATATAATTCGAATATCATCCCTGGAGGTTTTTAAGACACCATCCCAAGAAAAATCTGTAAAACTTCCTTCGAGATCTATGACATAACTGCTACCGAGAATATTCCCGAGTTTCACATCAGAAAATTGAGAGACGATCTGAAGGTTGGTAAGTCCATTTTGAAGATTATCAATCCGCAAATCTCCGTGTTGAATATCAAAATCTCCGGTTCCGGTAATCTTTTCGATTTTGCTATCACCGAATTGCACGTTGATTTTTGAATTTTTCAGATCAGTTACCCGCAGGTCTCCATGCTGAACATGGATGATATTGCCATCTGCATAGTCTATTTTCAAGTCGCCAAATTGCACTTTCGCCTGATTTCCTTTGGCAGTAGCCTGGGTCACGAAACAGTCTCCATGTTGTACATCGAGATTGATTTTTCCTGAAGTGTTTGATACGGTTACGTCCCCAAAACGATTTTCGATTTCAAGTGCCACGCCTGCCGGCAGTTTTACAGTATAATCAATGCGGAATGACTTCACTGAATTGTTCCCGTTCATTTTGTTTTCGGTGACAACCGTTATCAATTCCTTTGTCTCGGTAGTCCTGATTTTAATATTATCAAAATTCTTCTCGAGATCTTTCTGATTTTTGGTAGTAAGTGTGATTTGAACCAGAATGTCAATCATTTGACCCCCGTATGTTTGCACGCTTATATCCCCAAACGAATTGTCAATCTTCAATTTGTCAACTTTGCTGAAATTAAATCGTTCTGTACGATTATCAGTCTCCTGCGCGTGATTTATCGAAATCAGGAAACATGAGAGGGCTAGTAAACACAATTTTGCTTTCATATTCAGTCATTTATTGATTCGGTGGATTTTTTCTTTTCGAGATTTTCAATTAAAGTCAAGCGCAGCCGCAAATTTTCTATCATCGCCTGGATGACTTGTTCATGTGTGCCGCTTTGGTAAAGCTGTTTTTCAAGATCTGTATAGATCGCGCTCAGATTATCGAGTTCTTTTTGATAGGCGGCCACCTCCGGATCAGTGGCAGAGAGAGCTTCAAGTTTTTCATACCCTTCGTTCAGTCTGATTCTATAATAGTTTTCTACCTCTGCAAATTCAGCAGAAATATCACCAAGCGAAAGTGAACTGTATTGCACATTTTCGGAATTGCTCGTTTTCGGAAGCCAGATGGAGAGCGACAAGACGACCAGAATAATAATTGAGGCAGCTATTCGCCAAAAAAGAATGCGTGTTCTGTGATCTCCGTCAAGCTGTTTTTCCAACTTAAGCGCGAAGCGCTCGGCATGGCCATTTTGAGGTTCCGCCAGGTCAAATTCATCGCGGTGATCTCTGAGGTATTTTTCCAGTTCAGACATATGTTTCTTTTACAAGTTCTTTAATTCTGTTTTTTGCTCGGGCGTATTGAGCTCGGGAAGAAGCTTCTTTAATACCAAGACTTTTGGCAATCGCTGCATGATCCATTTCTTCAAAAAGATGAAGACTAAAAATAACTCTGCAGCCTTCGGGCAATTCTTTCATCGCGTTCAATATCCTTTGGGTGTCGTATGATATCTCCTCTTTTTCATCATAACTGCCTGTGGCTTTTGTTTCCCACTTCTCGTCAAATTCAAGTTTCACACGCCTTTTTTTCAAATGGTCCAAACATTTATTAATGGCTATTCTGCAGATCCATGTGGATATGTTCGACTCACCACGGAAAGTATCAATTCTTTGAAAGGCGTGAATGAACGCTTCCTGCATGAGATCTTCCGCTTCGTGCGCATCGCCCAGAATCCGCAAACACGAACTAAATACACGCTTGTAACACGTGTTATAAAGGTCAGTCTGCATACGGCGGTCATGTTTCAGTCCGTGTTTGATCAATTCATGCTCAGATCCCATGGGCCCGTTTTGCTGATTTTGCTATCTATCCTATTTGACGACAAAATCATCAAGGATACTACAATATGATTTTTTTTTGAAATTATCGAAGGGAAGGCATGTCCTTTGAAAGGAAAATATCGCTATAATGAAATTATGTCAAAGCAATTTCTTCTAATAGCGTCTGCGTTTTTGTACGACATAATATATCACTGCCGTCAAAAAGCTGAAGACAATAGCGGAAATGGTCCAAATCAACTTTTCCGTGTCGGTGAGCTGTCTGTTTTTCGCCCAGACATGATAAATGACCCATACAGCACACACGATATAAAATACTACCAGAAGTCGCCCCATTGTTTTTAGTTCTTTGTATTACCCAGTTGGGCATTAACCACATCATAGATGAGTATTTGCTTCTTAAGTTGCGCCATATAATTTTTGGCCTGCCGGGTATCTTTGATTTCCAGTGCTTGTTCTAAAAACATTTTCGCTTTCCTTGGATTGCCCATCATTTCACCCGCCACGGCCAAATTATAATAAGCTTTGTAAGCAAGACTGCTCTCGGCATTGTCTGTAAACTTTTCCCATTCCGTAGCAGCCACTTCCCAGTTGCCATCATAGTCCAGATTTTGACCTATCCGGTAAAATGCAGGAGATCCCGTTTGGTAATATATCCGGAAATCCTCTTTCCAATAGGGAGATATGCGCTGGAAATAATCGAGAGCGGCCAGATTCGCCACATCTGAAAGATTCATTTCTTTTGGATCCGTATTCATTGCCTCTTCCTGGGTGTAAGCCACTTTCGTAAAAGAAAGCTGATACGTTTCCTGAAAAGAATCTGCTGCTGCTGAATGCAAGTTGTCGTAAAAGCGCCAAAGTAAAGTATAGGTAACCTGACTTTGAGATGTGAATTCTGGAACTCTTACCGGCATGCCCGCAGGATCTGTGGTGGTTCCTACATCAACACTTCCTCTCGTATTGATGGACAACTCCACCGCCTCAAGTACAATGAGGCCATCAATTCCATAAGAGCGGCATAGACTGTCGATTGTAGTCGGGTGCATTGCCGGCTGAGAAAAGGGTTTGTTAACCACTGAGTCAGGAGGCCATGTAATCGTCAGCGGGTTGTATCTTCCGATTTCAATTAGTTTCTTTTTTAAATCTTCAATGGTTTTGTGTGCCACAATTTGAGGTAGACCGGAAACGGATTCAAAAGGAATGCCACTGGTAAATACGGCTGCTTTGGTAGATGCGATTGTCGCCTTATCAACTATCCCGACGTGATAAATTTTTGCCGGAATATAGGTTTTGGAAGGATGAATAAATTCGGCGTAGTAATAGGCGGTGCCACAACCCTGAAGAATAAGAGCGGCAATACCAGCGCAAAAAAGTACAAATGGTTTCATATAATGGCGAAATTAACAATTCGAAAATTGATCACAGTCCATTTCATTACTTTTGTCATTGCAATATTCAGACTAAAAATGAAATATTTACTAGTTCCAATAATCCTGATGCTTATTTCGTGCAGTCCTGAATGTGATGAGCCGAACATTACCGATATAAATTCCCTGAAATTCCAGCTGGATATCGATGGGGAGAACGGATTTCTTTCATTCGAACTTCAGTATGTTTATTTGGTGCGCTTTGTTCCATTCAGTGATCCATTGGTAGCAGATACAGCATACCTGAATGGGGTATTTCCAGATGGCCCAGGCATGTTTTCTATCAACGATGAATTTCCTTTTCTCAATCCGGGCGCTCCTTATTACCCCGTGTATGGTTACCAGGTGGTCGACCCCAGCACCGGTTATGTGGCCACCATCGACAATATTGAATTGCGCGGTGAATATGATGGAGATTGCGGATACCAGAATCTCCAAAAGCGTTTTGTAATCAATAGCGATACTGTCGACATGGGCGGCACGGACACTTTTTACCTGATTTCTCAATAATTCCGATTAAAAATCCGGCGGATTTAAAGTTTTACCTTTGCGGGAATATCAACCACAGCAAAATCAACTCAAGCATGAAAGAAGTATATATTGTATCGGCAGTTCGCACGCCGATCGGAAGTTTTAACGGAAGTTTGTCTTCTGTAAGTGCCACGCGTCTTGGAAGCATCGCTATCAAAGGAGCGATTGACAAAGCAGGCATTCCTGCTTCCGTTGTCGATGAAGTTTTTATGGGTTGTGTTTTGCAGGCAGGTCTCGGTCAGGCTCCTGCGAGGCAAGCTGCGATTCATGCTGGCTTAGGTGATCATGTGCCTTGTACAACGATAAACAAAGTTTGCGCTTCCGGAATGAAAGCCATTATGATGGGGGCACAGTCTATTGCATTGGGCGATGCTGATATAGTTGTGGCTGGTGGTATGGAAAACATGAGTCAGGTACCGCATTACATGCCCGGATCAAGGCTGGGAACTAAACTCGGGAATATCACGCTGATTGACGGGATGGTTTACGATGGCCTCACAGATGCTTACAATCAGGAGCATATGGGCAATTGTGCAGATCTCTGCGCGCGTGAATATGAAATTAGCCGTGAGGAACAGGACGCTTTTGCTATCGAATCTTACCGTCGTTCGGCAGAAGCCTGGAAGTCTGGTCGGTTTGCTGAAGAAGTTGTGGCGGTTTCCGTGCCACAACGGAAAGGCGATCCGGTGATGGTGACTGAAGACGAAGAGTTTAAAAATGTATTTATTGACAAAATCCCTCATCTCCGTCCTGTTTTTTCGAAAGATGGAACTGTTACCGCTGCCAACGCATCTACGCTCAACGACGGAGCAGCAGCACTCGTGCTGATGAGTCGGGAAAAAGCCGAAGAACTCGGTGTGAAGCCCTTGGCCAGGATTATTGGTTATGCTGATGCTGCACAGGCGCCCGAATGGTTTACCACATCGCCATCAAAAGCAATCCCAAAAGCACTGGATAAGGCAGGTTTGAAGATTGGCGATATCGATTTCTGGGAGCTCAATGAGGCTTTCGCAGTGGTGGGCCTTGCCAATATCCAAGAACTTGGACTTGACCCCGCGAAGGTGGATGTGAATGGAGGAGCGGTTTCTCTCGGCCATCCTTTGGGTTGTAGCGGGGCGAGAATTATTGTCACTTTATTGCATGTGCTTTCGCAAAAAGAAGCGAGGCGCGGAGGAGCAGGAATCTGCAATGGCGGGGGAGGTGCTTCTGCAATGATCCTCGAAAGAATGAATTAATCTCTCAAAATTTTAAAAAAGAAAAGGCCGCCTCGAATGAGGCGGCCTTTTTTGATTTTGTATGGATGAAATTATTTGGTAAGAACAATTCGTTGAGTAGAGCGTAAGCCATTCTCAATCATCTCAATCATATACATACCTGCCTCGAAGTTACTCAGATCCAAATTGGTCTGGTTATTTCCAGCTACGGTGCTGATGTTTTGTGAGTATACGACTTTTCCAAGGGCGTCATACACGCGAGCACTTACATTGCCATCTTCAACAGCTTTGAAAGTAACGGTGAATTCGCCGTTCGACGGGTTCGGAAATATAGTCATGTTACCTGAAACTACTTTTCCAGCATTGCTGCTATTGAAGTAATTGCGGTAAGCGCCTGACTTGCTTTTCACTTCAGCGCTTGCTGGGCGAAGCGAATTATAGAAAATACCGCTTGTATTCAGAATATTACGGAAAGCAGGGCCTTCAACATTGTCTTTCGCCAGAGCTCCGGTTGCTTCTGCTTCAAGTCTGCTTGGACCATCATTTTGTACAAGACCTACAGGACCGGGAGGGGTACGTGTAAAGTTCACGTAAGCTGAATAAGCA
>Ga0105044_10001370_pt1 | contig 32332 bp, 14 predicted proteins | sample MAT01_FD_78092 | JGI IMG/M metagenome (GOLD analysis project Ga0105044, IMG submission 78092) | Freshwater microbial communities from Lake Fryxell liftoff mats and glacier meltwater in Antarctica - MAT-01 | ecosystem: Environmental > Aquatic > Freshwater > Ice > Liftoff microbial mat | place...
AGATGGCACCTAATGCGGACTGGTCGAGAATGCTGGAAAGAGCCTCTACATCGGCAGGTGGCGATGCATATCGCGTGGAATGCTTGGACATGATGCGTCGAGCTGCGAGGCTGAATGGAATCGACGGACGATGAGGGACAAGGATCGCGGAATCTTCCGACAGCTCTACTTCTTGAAGGATTTTGGGTGATGGATACTTTGATCTCAGTTCACGGTCTCACCCGGCAGGTGAGACCCACGGGGGCTCACCGTGGGTCACTCTTGCCGAGAGTGACTTTGCACTGCCAACGTACCAAAACCGCAAGCTTTAAGCGAGTTTCCAAGCTTGGATCAGTTGTTCAGCGCCTGGGCTCAAGCGACGAAGCTTTGCCACGATTACGGTTTTTTCGGTCTTGTTTGCTTTAACAGCCTTTTTATGCAGATTGATCAGCTTCTTTGCACGGTGACGGCGTTTTCGAAGTTCGCGTTGTCGTTCTGTTCCGGCCATAAATATTCTTTCGGTTGGGTGTTCGCTTGACAGTAAACGAGTTTTGAGCACCTTAACGAAAACGGTGAAATTCGTCAATGTTGCGGTATCGCAGCCTTAGTGCCCTGGATCGCAGGCCAGATCTTTGAGAAGATGTCGGCCTGTGACCGCGGCGGCGGAGGCGAACTAGGGGGTAAGAAATGCGCCCTCTTTCGTTCACCGATTTCAGCAAAACTTGAAAAACTCTCGAAACGTTGGTATTTGGAACCGTTTATGACAGCAGCAACCGCCATCGTCTTGGCCGCCGGGAAGGGAACCCGCATGAAAAGCGAGCTCCCGAAAGTGCTTTACCCTGTGTTGGGTCGGGCCATGATCCACTGGGTTTTGGACGCCCTGGAAGCGGCAGGAATTACAAAAATGATTGTGGTGGTTGGTTACAGGGAGGACCTAGTTCGTCAAGAATTGGCTGACCGCGGCGTACAGTTCGCGGTGCAGTCCGAGCAATTAGGGACAGGGCACGCTGTTCAAATGTGCAAAACCCAGCTGGAAAATGGATCAGGTCCGGTCCTGGTGGTCGCTGGCGATTCACCGATGATCCAGTCCAGTTCGATCGTACAGCTCGTACAGGAATTCGGACAGGGCGGCTTCGATTGCTTGCTCGGCACCCTCATCAAAGACAACCCGCAAGGCCTTGGGCGTATCGTTCGCGACGCCAACGATCGCTTCCAGCGGATTGTAGAACATAAAGATGCGACGCCGGAACAGCTTCAAATTCGCGAAGTGAATATGAGCACTTACCTATTCGAACGCAAAAGTCTTTTGTGGTCGTTGGATAATCTTGAGAACAATAACTCGCAAGCAGAGTATTATTTGACGGACTGTCCCGAATTATTGCTCAATCACGGCAGAAATGTCGATGCTCGGCCCGTGCTGAAAGCATGCGAAGCATTGAGCATCAACACGATCGATGAACTTGGAATGGTGGAGACAAAAATGCGAGAGTTGAGTTATCAATGAGTGAGTTAAAGATCTTTAGTGGTCGAGCGAACCCTCAATTGGCCAAAGACATATGTAACTTTCTGCATCTGGACCTAGGCTCGATTTCACTGGGAAAGTTCCCGGATGGCGAAAACTTCTGCAAAGTCGACGACGATGTTCGAGGTCGAGATGTCTATCTGGTTCAGCCTACGTGTCCGCCCGTCAATGATAATTTGATGGAGCTGCTGATCATGATCGATTCGTGCAAACGAGCTAGCGCTGCGAGGATCACAGCAGTACTGCCCTACTATGGCTATGCGAGACAAGATCGCAAGGACGAAGGCCGCACACCCATTACTGCCAAACTAGTTGCGAATGTGATCACACGCGCGGGCGCTGACCGTGTTTTGGCGATGGATTTGCATGCACCGCAGATCCAAGGCTTCTTCGACGTCCCTGTGGATCACCTTTATGCGGCACCCGTATTGACCGACTACTTTAGAAACCAAATGTTCGATCCCGCAGACATCGTCGTTGTCAGTCCCGACGAAGGAAGTATCAAGCGGGCTATGGGGCATGCGAAAAGAATCGGTGGCAAGCTTGCGATTATCGACAAGCAGCGAGACAACGCGATCAAGACGCAGCAAATGCACATAATCGGTGGACCGGTCGAGGGAAAGATCTGCCTGTTGTTCGATGACATGGTCAGCACCGGGGGCTCGATCTGCGGTGCGGCCCGGCTCGTGCATGCAGCCGGGGCCAAAGAGATTCATTTGGCTGCCACGCACGGAGTGTTGTGCGAGAATGCAATCGAAATCATTCGAGACGCGCCCATCAACAGCCTTGTGATCACCGATACAATCCCTCTTCCGCCTGAGAAACGATTGGATCGGATCAAGGTTTTGACGGTCGCTCCCCTGCTGGCCGAAGCGATCCGCCGTATCCATTCCAACAAATCAATCAGCCAAATGTTCAGCGACTGATTCCTAACTAAGCCGTCGATGAGGGAACGATGGAGGTAGTCGTGTCACCATTTGAAACGCACTCCGTTTCCGGATACACTACTTCCCTATGACTGGACGTAAACGTCGGATTTTCGGACCAATTCAATTGAGGCTTCAGGCTAGAGGATAGGAATGCTGCAGAATATTCGCAAGCTTCAGTTGACGGAGGTCCAGCGCGACGGAATGCGGTCTGCAGGACGATTCAATGCTCAGCTCATGGATTATTTGCGTCAATACATCGGACCAGGAATCTCAACCGACGAGGTCGATCGCTTGGTGGTGGATTATACGCACCAACACAAGCACATAGCCGCTACCCTGGGCTACCTGGGCTACACCAAAAGCTGTTGTACTAGCGTGAACGACGTGATCTGCCACGGAATCCCATGCGACTACGTTCTCAAGAATGGTGACATTATCAATGTCGATATTACGTCGGTGGTCGACGGTTGGCATGGAGACCAGTCGGAGACGTTCATGATCGGAACCGTAAGTGAGGAAGCTCGCGGGGTGACCCAATGCGCCTTCGACGCCATGCACCGGGCGATCGCTGCATTGGAACCGGGATGCTCCGTCAGCCTGATCGGCGACCACGTGGTAGCCCAAGCCACCTCTCGTGGCTACGCCGTCGTTCGCGAGTATGTCGGACATGGCCTGGGGCGTCGATTCCATCAGTATCCAAACATTCCGCACTTTCCAGATCGAAAGAGCAAACAGGATCGTTTGTTGCCCGGCATGTGTTTTACTGTCGAGCCGATGATCAATGCCGGAACCCGGTTTACCAAGCTCGATACGGCTGACAATTGGACTGTCCGGACGCGCGACGGACGCATGTCGGCCCAATTTGAACATACGGTTCTAATGCGGGAAGAGGGTCCAGAGATATTGACTCAATGCCCCAATGGCCCAAGACGCGGCCACAAGTTCTAGATAAGTTCTAGATGCGACTGCGACCTAGCTATCGGCTCGGATGACTGAGATAGACTCGAAAGGCTGACGATTCGGGTATTAGCCACTCACCGACAATCAAATCCAGCCTGCCATCGCCATCGATATCCGCAGTCGTACAAGAGGCGTATGTGCAGCGATCACGTTCGACCGAATGGCGAACAAAGTTCAGCCCATCTTTTTGCTCCCACCAGCAGATGGAATCAAAAGTACCGAGACGCTCTTCTCTTGCGTTCGGAAACATACCGACGGCCGCGACGTCCAGATCGCCATCGCCATCCAAATCGGCGACCGTCGAATCCAACGCACCTACCAACAAACCCAGCCATCGATGCTCCCATTGGTCGTTGCCTAAGTTGCGAACCCAGCCAACGCCATGGTAGGGTTTCGCCAGCAGTGCATCCATCGTGTCTCCGCAGGTGTAGACTACGTCCAACCGACCATCCATGTCCAAGTCCACGATTTCAAAAGAACTCGCGTTATAGGATGGATCCGCAAGTGTCAAAAGGATTTTCCGTTCGAACTTTCCCTCCCCACGATTGTAATGGAGTTCGAGCGTTTCAAACTCTTGGCCATAGCCGACCAAAAAGTCAAGTTTTGAGTCGCCATCCATATCGGCAATCTCGATGCCGAGTGCGCCGTGCCGAGGATCGAGAACAACCGACTCCATCCTGGGTGAGTCCGCGGTCCCACCAATGTTCCTGAGGAGTCTCAGCGCACCCGTTTTTCGCCATCCAAAATCAGCCGCCAGGACGTCCATATCACCATCGCCATCGTAGTCGAACGGCTTCGCCTCGACGACGCGCGACAACTTGTCAACGAGCACTTTATGCTCGGTGCTGCCATCTGTTTTCCCAAGCAATAAAGAGACCCTTCCGTCTTCGTGGTCGGCGACCGCGTACTTGCCCATTTCTCCAATCAAGAAATCTTGAACTCCATCTCCATTCCAATCGCAGGGGGTTGCTCTGCACAGGTTACGTCCAATTCCAATCAACTTCGTCTCGTTCGTTGCCCCACCTACCCCGTCGCCACCTTTCCTGTGGCCACCGTGTACAAACCATTGCCGCAGTTCACCAGTGCGCATATTGGTGAAGAAAAGGGACTGAGACTTCGTGTCCCACTGTACTTGTGCAGTGGCCGGCGTTACAAACATCGCCGTGTATTTCCCGGACAGCGTGAACTGAATCGGAGCGGTCGGAGCAACCATCTCGTCGGCACAGGGCACAACGATCTTGTCCGGAGCGGATGCTTGAAAGTATTTGACGGTATCCTGGCGGTCAGGTTCTTCCAAATCGGTTCGCTCGGAATCCAAATAGAAGTTGAACCCTTGAAACACTTCTTCAGGCCATCGCGATTTGGGGAAAGTGGTCGGATCGGGCAACGTGTGGCAGTCGCCGCAGAATTGCTCGATGCGTTTGATACTCGCTGGTTCCAAACCGTGCCTTTCGGATTGCACGCTCGTATGCAACTCACCACTGTCCGAGCGATCGCAACCCAGCGTACAGGCGAATACCAAAAGCGCCCCGGTGCAAAGCAAGCATGGATTCTTCAATGAGGGAGTAAACGAGGGAATCAACACCGAGGGAATAAACCTTGATCAAGTGAGGAAATACAAGGGCAAGTCGAAGGTCTCACCAACCCTGAAAAACCCAAGCCGCTGAAACCATTTTAGGATGTTTCCCTAGAAAGACCAGCCGATTATACGGATGTGACAAGGCAGCCTATCGCTTCGGTGGCTCAGACTCCCTCACGGTGGTACCGTGCTCCGAATGCAGAACCAGCAGCGCGAATCGCTGGGTCGAATCGAGATCATTGGTGCTCAAGGCTGTATAGTCGAAATGGCCTCTTAAATCGGTGTAACCATCCTTGTAAAATTTCACGGCTCCGGAGTTGTCCCGTGCATAGACTTTGACATAGGCACCTTCCAAAGGTTGCAGCCCCTGTTTTGTTAAAACCTGCAAGCGCCCCATGTTCGGAGACAAATTTAACACCAACGAATTGGAGTAAAGCACTATATTCTTGGTTAAACCTCCGCCAGTTGTTTCTATGACAAGGTTCTTGTTCTTCATCTCCTGCGGTATCTCCAAGGCTACTTCGATTGCAGTCGCAGACCTTGCAAGCTCGATCTTCTTGATCAAGTTGGGTTCGATCATGTTCAGTCGGCTGCCATCTTGTTGCGAAAATGGGCTTCGGCTGAACAGTAGTTCGACATCCATCAAGTAGAATTTGACTTCGACAGTTTCGATGTTCCTGTGCCGCAGCACGACTTTTTCGCCGTCCTGGTTCAAATCCATGACTGGCAGCGAAGAAGCAGCCTCTAGGTTCTGCTGCTCTCGTGCACCTATGAGCAAGCGATTGGCAGGATCCGACTTCCAATCCTCGGACTTCGCCACATCGGAGACCTTTCCAGCTTGCAAAGTTTTGCGCTCTGCAATTTGCTCGCGCACTTGACCAAACCAATCGTTCCAGCGTTTGTTCGGGTACTGGACGTATTTCTTGGCAATGGTCTCTGCTTCCGGAAAATTGCCCTGCGTCATCTTCAAATATGCTGCGAAATAATCGTATTGCAGCTTGCTCTCCAATGCGGTGGCTTCGATTTTTGCAAAATGAGCAACTGCGTCTTCCGTCCGATTTTGAAGCAACATATAGTAGACAAGTGCGAGACGCTGTTCAGGCTCGATGGTTTTTTGATGCGACAGTACATCCATCATCCTCTCGTATTGCGAAGCTAGCCCGTCGTTGAGTATCACCCGTTTTACGCCTAAGGGGTGCATGCGAGCAACAATCAGAGGACGGAAATCCAAGTGTTCGAACTGGAGCCGTTCCACAGGTTCTACGCTCATCAGTTCCGAGGAGAAAACTGGCCCTACTCGGCTCGCAATGTTCCCATCCGCTTCCAGGAATTGCGTTAGCTTCGGTGCATCGTTATGCTTAATGGAATAGGCCCAAAGGGTTGGATGATAGATCCCGTATTCGGTCAATCGAGCCAAGCTTTCATCAAAGAACTTGCGATCCGCCATCCGCCAAGCGATCGCCGAAAGATCGATCTTGAACAAGTTGGCCGTCTGCAAATAGCGAAGCACTTGGTCGTTGCTCCCCCAAGCGGCTAGGTACGGCCACGAAGCTTCATCGACAGTTCCTGGTGCGTCGAGAACTTTCCATTGGGAGGAAGGAGCAGAAATAGCTGACAAGCCAGCCACGGCCATTTGAGCGCCATAATGCTCGAATTGGCCCGATGCAGGAAAGTAGAACTTGATCGCTAATTCTCGAGTCGCGAATGGTGCTAGGTCCAGTTTGTTCGCGACTACCGATTTGGCATTCTCCAAAGCGATGGCCCCTTGAGGGATCTGTTGGAGGACGCTTACGCGAACGATCGATTCGCTGGGATTGGTCAACACCAATCGAAGCCGATACACGATGTCCTTGACCAGTGACTGTGGATCGACCTGTTTGGCCTCTTCGCCCGTATCACTGGCCAAGAACAGGCTTTCAGTCGCGAGTAATTTCGCTGGCTCGGGACCGCTTTCAATCCTCTCAATACCCTGAACAAAGGCGATGGAATCATTGTTGGTTTTCGCAAACAGTCGCCCTTGATCAATGGATAGCGATGCGGGTTCAACTTGCAATGGCAAACCGAGAACGGCCAGGGCCAGAATGGCTTCGTGCACATTGTTGACGGGCAAGTCGATGTGCTTCGACAGGAAAGCTCCGTCTCCAGAGTGATTCAAGTAGTCCAACCAAAAAGCATTGGGCTGAACTAAGGCAACCGATTGGTTGGCAATCGGCAACCGAAAGTAGTTGCTTTCGGCCCATCGGCGAGTCGACTCGATAGTTTGGTAGAGCTGAATGGATTTGCCGCCCGACGGACCACCAGGAGACGCTTGGCCTTTTTCCTTCTTCAAGAAGGCGCGATTCGCACCCCCTCGACCGTCGATTGCGTCGGCCACCTCCGACCTTCTGTCTTGAGAATTGCCTGGTTTTCGTTCGGAACCGAAAAAGAACTTGTCCGTGGATGACGCAGAAGGATCGCCGTAACCACCACCCTCGCCACCCATACCCATGCCGCCCGAGCCCATACCCATTCCGCCAGGACCTGACCGTCCCATCGCATCAGTCAACCGCACTGAGCCAACATCCATAGAAACGGAATCGATGTTTCCAATGTGCTTGTCCACATCCCACAACGCGGAACGCATAAGTGCTCGTCCGAAACGGATCGATTGAGCGGCCGAATCCGTTGGTATCGCAGCTACTTGATCTCCCAACCAACGTTTCATACTGCTGGATTGAGAAGCGATGCGTTTGGATAGCAAAACACGTTCTACCACGTTCAGTCTCGCCAACTGCCAAGGCTGTGTATACTTCGAGAGATCCAAGCCCAAAACAAAATCGTCCATAAACTGCTTCTGCATTTTGTTGGTAAGGTGCGGTTCCACCACTCGATCAAAAAATGCTTTGTCGTGCACGAACAGAAACAGGTTGAGCTCGTGACACGCCAAATCGGAGTATTGAGTTTCCTTTTCATCCTCCGACAGCGAGGGCCATCGCGCAAGACAAGCAAGTTTTTCGAAATCTGGGTGGTTACCGAGCAGTGTCTGGTACAGCTGGAAGACGTCTGGAATAGCGCTATAGATCTTGACTTGAGTCGAACTGGCCTCTCCCAGATCAAGCCTGTCGGATTTGCCTATCACTTGAACGCTTTGAACTTCTGTCAACTTTTCTGACGCAGTAAATGCTTGGGCCAGTCGTCGGTCAGTCATGGCTCGCATTTCATTGCATGGGAGATGAATGGTGCGATAGGTAGTTCCGCTCGGATGCACTACCATCACGGTCACGCTTGGCAGCCCCGTCAGGACCTTGCGATCAATGGAAAGTGATCCGTTTTCATCGCACCCCAGATTGAGCAGCATGTAGCAACCACGCTTGAGAAATTCGTATTCGGCGGCACTCTGCGACAGCCCTAGATTCTCGTCGAATTCGGCTTCTCCAGCTGGCATCGGCGCCGCCATCTTGGGAGCCAAGGACTGCATCGCGTCTCCGCCCATGGCCATCTGCGTTGTGTTCTGCGTGACCGACATTTCCCATGGATTTAAGATCGCACTAGGTTGCGGCAACATATTACCTAAATATTTCTTTAGCAACTGACGCTGTAGAACATATTGATACTCTTGGTCGAGCTTCAAGGAATTGATGTAGAAACTCGGGATGCGAGTGCGGGCTGCGACGGCCAGCGGAAATGGTGGAGCCGCTAGGCGAAGCCCGTGGCTTGTGACCGGTTCGTACGCGTCGGCGATCACATGAACCCGGGTCATTCGGTCGTGATTGCCCAGCTGTACTTGCAATCGATCGTCGCTGACTTTAACGGTTTTAATGTGAACCGGGCGAACGCGATTCGTCTCATAAAACTTGGTTGGTGAGACCAACATTTCAGACTGTGATTCTCCACTGACCACCGAGATCTGCATGCTGGCGCCAGTCCAATGATCAGCTAGTCGGTAAGTACCGGTCTGCAAACCCTTGACAGTGAGAAGTCCACCGGACTGGACAATCTTGTCCGTTTGATTACTGAGCATCACGCCACCTCGGAATTCTGCCAGGCTGAGTCGAGGAAAGGGTTTGCCATCTGGAAAGAGTTTCTCCAAACCGCGTGGCATACCTTCGATCTCATCCCAAACCGCTTCGATGGTTTGACCAACGAGAGCATGGTAGGTGGCCGGCCAAGTTGGCTTAGTTTCAGGCAACAGAAACGGGCGTGGTTTGACTGAGTCAGCCGTTGCCATAAAACGTTCGACGTAAGGTAACGGACCGAGATCCACGATTCCTTGTCCGTTGGTCGCCAAGCGGACACTGGTGGTCGCGGTCAAACCGAAAAGTTTGAAATCCAACTGGATCGGAAGACGCGGGACCGGTTCGCCATTGCGCCCGCGCAATTCCAGAAGGAATCCGGTATCGGTTTGAGTGAGGTAAAAATCCCGAACTTGTGCGGTTCTTGCCATCCCATTGAGAGCCAAAGAATGGGTCGCAGCAACAGGTATCCGTGTTTCATTGCTCTGTTTGAGAACGCTGCCGCTGAGGGAGACGACGATATTGGCCAGTCGCTGTGGAACCAGAAAGGAATAGGTACACTCGGCTGAGTCCGCCAACTTCAGACCGGGAATCGTCTGGGTTGCAGAAACGCCATCCAGATCGGTCGAGGTGATGGTAAGCAATGGTTTTTCGAGTTGAGCCAAGGAAACCAACTGACCATTGCATAGCAAATTCGGACGAATCAGGACGGTTGCCTTAGCGCCCGCCAATAGAGACTGGGGATCCAACACGAAACCCGCTTGCAATTGATACTCCTCGCTATGATGAACAAACATCTGCACCGAAGCTATAGCCCCGTCGGTAAAGACAATGGATTCGGTTTTCACTTCTCGAGCAAACGGCACAACGATCTCTCCCTGGTCGTTGGTTGCGAATTCTCGCTCGCCAAAGAGCGCTTTGGCGGATAAGGCTGGTTTGCCATCCGCGTCAAAGACACGGAAAGCCACACCGTCCACCGACATGCGAGGGACAGCATGCAGTTCCCCTTTGTGAATGAGGGTGCGGCTTCTTTGGCCGGCCGCAAGAATGTCCACCATCCAGACTCCGCCGCCAGCGAGATCCGGCATTTCGAGGACCTCGCGGTGTCGAAGCTCAGCCGACTGAGCAAAAACGACTGTCTTTTCCAAATTCGCGACCAAGCCGTCGAGATCGAGATCGGTTCCGATCGGATTCTTCTGACGCATAAGGATATTGCGAGCGTTTAGTCGGTACACCTTGACGAGCAACTCAGGCACATTTTTTAGATCGAGCATTAGACGAACTCTGTCCGATGGGCGATAGTGGGTCGGATTGTTCGGGGCGAACTTGAGCTCGACTCGGCTTTGAAGTTCGCGTTGCTCGTCAGGCGATAGCTGTGCATAGTACGTTTTCAAGTCTCCCGTGCCATAGAGGATTTTGGTGGACGAAAAGACTCGACGCAGGTAATCGCGATCGATGAAGGTCGAGAAGCTGTCGGTATTCGCATCGGTTTGGAAGAAATGTTCCAGATAACGACGCACGAGGGCCTCATCCTCGGCGATCGGCCTCAGCAGCGTTTCCGCTTGATAGTTAGCGTTGAGGTTGATGACGGGCCGACGAACTTGACGCGCTACATACTCAGGGTTGTGAAAAGGTCTGTTGGAGGGCAGTTTGATATATTTGAGAAAACGTTCGCGATCAAACTTGCCGTCGATTTCATCGAATTGGAGCCGGTGGAACAGTACTGACGCGACAAGGCTGTTTTGCGATTCAGGCAGACCTACTACGAAAGTCTCTAACGCGATCAAGTGATCCCGCAGTACGCTTCGGTCGTCGAGCGATTGGTCGTCGCTTGGGCGAATACGACGCAAGCGTGCTTGAACAAAAGCGTTGGACTCGATCAACTTCGGGATGCGTTTTTGCAGCTCGAGAAGCTGTGCCGCTGACAGAAGCTGATGGATATTCGCCCAGCCAAAGCCCCGTGAATTCGGCTCCTTCAACTCTCGTTCGATGATATCCAAAAGGCCTGGGATATCCATGCGGTCAACCCGTTCCAACCATGCTCGGGTGGTATCAGGGTTGCTCAAATGGGGAGCCAATGTTGGCAAGCCAGTGTTTTCGTAAGCACCCAAATTGTCTCCATAGGAACGCGCGATTGCATTCCAGTCCAGCACTTTCGGGTCGAGTCGGGTGGGGAGTGAGGCAGCCTCGTCTTTTCGCGGAGCCGGATGGTCCAATTGGATACCGAAATCAGCCTGGAGATGGTCAAGTGTCGGTTGGGAATTCGAACGGTATTCCAATAGGAATTGCCGCGTTCGCATCCGCTGAGTTTGCTCGTTCAGTCCAGATTTTGCGATCCATGCTTCGAGATGCGCCCGAGCTTCCGAGACTTTGCCTACCGACTGGCAGTGCAAGCAGTGGTAGTAGAAGTAGTTTTCCGTACCGGGAATAAGCTCCGACAAAACGGCGTCGCGGTTATCGGCCAAGGCGAACCGCTCGCTAAACCCTGTTTCGTGAGCATTCGCCATTGGGTCGCTAGCCAAGTTAGAAAGGGATAGGACGATCCAGAGACCCATCACGCGGTTAAGAGTCGCCATGGTTTTACTCGATACAAAGGTCGCGAAGAGAGAATCAACGCAGGAATAGACGAGCCGAAATGCAGTCGGTTCCGAAAATTGTCATTTTCGGAACCGATAAGCATGCAATCCGATACCGCAGGCTGCGCAAAGTCATCCCGAAAGTCACCCTGAACCATGGCAAATCTGTGCCGATTGTTCCGCAACCGACGGATCCACGGTCTATGTTCTACGCAGATCCAGAGTTGACGGGAACTCGGGATTCACTCGCGGCATTCGAGGGACCAGTTTGCCCGGGGTATGACCAAACGGCAAGAATCTTCCGATACGGCGTCCCTCAGCTTCCAATGCGTTCACGGGAATCGTCGAGTAGTTTCGTCCGCCTGGATGCGAAACATGGTACGTACAACCACCCACTGAGTGCCCGGTTTGAATGTCCCACAAGTCGAAAACCAACGGCGTGTGGATCGGAATCGTAGGATGCAAACAGGAGGCTGGTGCCCAAGCCCGGTAACGCACGCCGGCCAGTTGAGTGCTCGGATCGCCCCCGTACTGCAATGGAACTTGTATTCCATTGCAGAGCAGCAAATGCTTCGTGGGATCCAAGCCGATCGTTTTGACCTCCATACGTTCCACACTCGAATCCACGTAGCGGGCCGTACCGCCACCTGTGGGTTCCTCACCCAAAACGTACCAAGGCTCAATTGCGTTTCGCAATTGAATCGAGACACCGTCGTAGTTCACCGACCCGACGTTGGGAAATCGAAACTCGAAATGAGGTGCGAACCAGTTCTCTTCCCAAGCCCATCCGTCCTGTTGCAAGAACTCCAACACTTCGCACAAATCCCTCCACAAAAAATGGGGTAACATGAAACGATCGTGGAGATCTGTCCCCCAACGCTTGAGGGGTTGCGTATATTCTTTTCTCCAAAAACATGCGACCAGCGAACGCACCAAAAGTTGCGTGGACAGACTCATTTGCGCATGCGGTGGCATCTCAAAACCTCGCAGCTCCACCAATCCCAATCGTCCCGTGGAACTGTCCGGTGAGTAAAGCTTGTCGATACAAAATTCAGCGCGATGAGTGTTTCCCGTCAAATCGATCAGCAGATTTCGCAACAAACGATCCACCAACCAAGGTGGGCACGTTTGACCTCTAGGCGGAATCAACTCCAATGCGGTTTGAAGCTCGTACATCGCGTCGCTTCGTCCCTCGTCCGCACGAGGCGCTTGGCTCGTCGGCCCAATAAATCGATTGCTGAAGAAGTACGACAATGAAGGATGATTGATCCAAAACGCAAGCAAACTCTTGAGCACGTCTGGTCGGCGGAGAAAGGGACTGTCCGATGGGGTCGGCCCCCCCATCACAATGTGATTGCCCCCCCCAGTGCCGGTGTGTTTGCCGTCGAGATCGAATTTTTCTGTGGCCAATCGACACTGCCGAGCTTCGTTGTAAAACGCGTTCGTGTTGTCGACCAGAGTCCGCCAACTGGCAGCCGGATGAACGTTGACCTCGATAACGCCAGGGTCAGGCGTGACTTTGATGATCTGGATGCGATGATCATGCGGTGGCAAGTATCCCTCTAGCACAATCGGCATTTTGAGATCGGTCGCCGTTTGCTCAATGGCCCCAACCAAATCGAGATAATCCTCGAGTGTATCGGTCGGCGGCATGAAGATGTAGAGGCGTCCGTCCCGTGGTTCTACGCAAAGTGCTGTTCGCACGACTGTTTTTGGATCTAGCTTTTCTGCGGCTCTCAGCCGCGCTAACTCCTCAGCCCAAAGCTGATCGTCATCGATAGATATTGGGACAGAAGCTAGGTCAACATCTTTAGCCAAAGATTGCCGCTTGTCACCTGCACGCTGAACCACAGGCGGCGATGGTGGCAAAGGGGCACGGGATGCGAAAGGATCGGTCGGATACACACTCTGCGCCGACGTTTGGCTGCCAATGGGCAGTGTCCCCATCGGCAATCGCAATCCAATGGCGGAATCGCCCGGCAGCAAAAATAGTTTTTCTGGGCGGACAGGCCACGGGCCAGTTTGCCATCGTGGTTTGCCCTGCCACCATTGCCGCCGAAGCGGCATGACGATACCGGTCGGTTTATTGAGACCTCGATTGAAAACGCGTGCCAGTCGGCTACGCTCTTCAGGATCTGCTAGTTTAGGATCCCATGGGTTAACGTCGATCGGAAGCCGTTCTTCGCGCCACAAATAGTAGTACGTATCTTCGTAGGCGGGAACCATCCAGCGGGCATCGATGCTCAAATGCCCAGATAATGCTACTGCAAAGCGTTTGGCGTCCGCAAACACATAACCATAGTCGCGATCCTCGTCGGCGATCCACTTCTCATCGTGCCAGATAGGCTCGCCATCTGTTCGCCACAAGCAGGAAAGTGCCCAGCGAGGCAACGATTCACCGGGATACCATTTCCCCTGTCCGTAATGCAATAACGCGCCGGGCGCGAAATGCTTTCTCAATCGTTTGATAAGCTGCCCCGAAAGACCACGCTTCTTCGGACCCACCGCGTCGGCGTTCCATTCCGCCCCTTCCATATCGTCCATGGAAACGAAAGTAGGTTCGCCCCCAAACGTCAATCGAACGTCATCTTTTTTCAAACGCTCGTCCACTTGCTCGCCCAGACTATCGATGCGACTCCATTGGTCATCCGTATAAGGCTTGGTCGTTCGGGGATCTTCAACAAGTCGCTGCACGGACATCGAAAACTCAAACTCACACTCCGCCTTCTCGACCAAGCCAGAAATCGGAGCTGCGCTAGAGGGGTCAGGGGTGCAAGCGACAGGCAAATGCCCCTCGCCGCAAAGAAGTCCGCTGGTAGGATCAAGTCCCACCCAGCCCGCGCCCGGCAGATAGACCTCGGCCCAAGCGTGCAAATCGGTGAAATCCACCTCAGGACCACTCGGACCATCGAGTGACTTTTGATCGGCGGCCAATTGGATAAGATAGCCGGATGCAAAACGGGCCGCTACGCCCAGACGTCGAAAGATCTGTACCAGTAGCCAAGCGGAATCTCTACAAGATCCGCTTCCAAGCTTGAGTGTTTCTTCCGGACTCCGCACTCCCGGTTCCATTCGGATTTCGTAGCGGATTTCTTGCTGCAACCGCTGATTCAGTGACGTGATCGCATCCAAGGTGCGTTGCGGCTTGAGATCCACGGAAGCGATCCATCGGTCGACCAATTCAGTCGCTGGCAGTGTTTCCAAATAGGGAGCGAGATCCCGAGCGAGAGTGGGTTCGTATTCAAAAGGAAAGGACTCCGCATAACTTTCCAAGAAGAAGTCGAACGGGTTGATGGAAGTCATGTCGGCTACGATATCGACCACAATCGACATTCGCCGGGACGGCTTTGGGAAAACCAATCTCGCTTGATAATTTCCCTGGGGATCTTGTTGCCAGTTGCAGAAATGTTCGCTAGGCGTGACTCGCATCGAGTAGCTGACTATCTTGGTTCGGCAGTGGGGCGCGGGGCGAAGCCGCACGATTTGGGGCCCGAGCATGACCAATCGATCGTATTGATAGTTGGTTTCGTGATGAATTGCGACACGGATGGACATAGGTAGATTAAAAAGAAAGGAATGCGACGCTGGGAACGAAACGCCATGAGGAAAACGGAGTCCAGGAGAGGAAAATCCTGCAAACATTCCGTCAAATCGATCATGGAGAGGACCGATCGATCAGGCGAGAGTGACCAATGGCCACCCACGACTGCAGGGGGCTTCAGGAAGGCCACATCATATTCGAATCTATACGACTCTGGGAAACAGACACAAAAAAATCGTCGATGAATTTCATCGGCGATTGACCTCGATAAACGCGTTGGCAGCCCAACGCGAGCATGACCCTACTGGAGCATCGCTCAACTAGAGCATCGCTCAACTAGAGCATACAGAGCAGGGCTATTTGGATCCCGGTCCACCCGAGCCCATTCCCGAGCCCATTCCCATGCCACCCATTCCCATACCACCCATTCCAGACCCTTCGCCTTCACCGCCCATTCCCCCCATTCCACCCATACCGCCCATTCCACTTCCCATACCTGACATGCTCGGCTTGAGACCGCCACCCAGAGGCCCTATTGCAGGTAGGTCCGGTTGCGTAAACATATGGAACTTGGTGAAGTTATCAAACTCTCGGCTGACTACGAGTTGTTTTGTAACGGGGTCAAAAGTGATGACCTCGGCTCCCGACTTGATCGCGTCTTTTCCCCTGACTGACATGGCTAAGTCCACGGGGTTTTTTAGGTCTACGACCGTAACGGGACTTGTTGCGAGATACTCCTTAAACGCCTTGATTACTTTTGTAATTGGGTGAATAACCTCATAGACTGGTTCTTTACCGCGAACCAACTTGCTGCCCGCAAAAACAAACCCGCGGTCAACCGCCTCTTTTCTTGCAATGTTGATTCCCCTTTGATCGTCATAGTCAACCAGCGCGCATTCTACCTTTCCGCCCTCCACAGCACTACCTACGAAAACAGATGCAGGTTTGATTGCAGAAATGACTTTGGAAGGTTCGGACCAAGCTGATTCTCGTACACTTTTCCGTTTTGTCGGTGGCTTCAAAGCAGTCGACTTGGGATCCTTCACTTCCTTCTTGGCCTCTTCCATCTCCAATTCTTGAACACGCTTTAGAGCATCCGCCGCCAACGTACTGGAGGTCGGCCTATAAGCGGACCACTCCGGATGATTGGAGTCGTACATGAGCAAACGAACGCGGTACTTATAGATTTTTCCTTTGACAGCAGTAAAGTCGTAGAAACGAATCAGTTTGTACTTGGTGCTAAGAAGTTTCTTTGGCATTTCCATGTTGAAAGTAGGACCTCCGCCCATTCCGCCCATGCCACCCGAGCCCATACTGCCCATACCCATGCCACCCATACCCATGCCACCCGAGCCCATACCCATACCATCTCCTCCCCCTTCACCCATTCCCCCTTCACCCATGCCACCCATTCCCATGCCACCCGAGCCCATGCTACCCGTTCCCATGCCACCCGAGCCCATGCCACCCGAGCCCATGCCCATGCCGCCCATGCCCATGCCGCCGGACCCCATGCCCATTCCTTCTCCACCTTCGCCCATTCCACCATACATACCCCCCTCTCCACCCATCCCTGATGGCACTACTTCCAATTCTTCCATCTCTGTCGTTGGAATTTTGGAGTGCGAGGAAATCTGGCGGAAGTCGGATAAAAGAACGGGTGGAATTATCATTGAGATATTGGGTTCGGTCCACGTTGGTTGATGGACCTCGAGGCAGGATCCGATCAACTTCTTCGCGACGGATTCTTTAAATCCGGCCGAACCTAACGAGGGTTGGTCTTGCCAATCGGATGCAGTAATTTCCTTGGACGGGTCGATGATTTCAACGCGTTGGACTTCGAACCCAACGTAGTTCGGAGTGTCCCGTCCTTCCATGTATCCGGCCGCATCCACAAACTGCTTGCTGTACTCTGTTTCCATATCCTGATGCGGTGCGAGGGCCGTGACCGCGATAAACCCAAAGGATCTTCCCACCGTTCTCTTGTCTGGGTCCGGCTTTACGAATGCTGTTCCCATCGAACCGCCGCCTGTCATCGGCTCATTCCGTGTCGTCATCCCAAATTGCCATCCTAGATCGTATGCCATATTCAGGATTCGTTTTCCTGCCACTCCCCCACCACCCATCATGCCCCCGCCCATCATGCCCGAGCTGCCCGAACCACCACTGCCGCCCGGACCACCACTGCCGCCCGGACCACCACTGCCGCCCGAACCCATCCCCTCGCCACCTTCACCCATACCACCCATAAACCCGCCTGTTCCCTTGGGCGGCTTTGGCTTGTCTTCCACCTTCTTCGCATCCTCAAGCGCTGCCAAAAAATCCTTGTCTTTTGAAACCGAGAAAGCCATTGAACCGTAAAAATAGGTCCCCTCCAGATCAATGGGCGCTGACAGCGCGGGATCACCTCTGCGAGTCCCCTTTTTGGAATCCCTGGCACCCGGTAAATCGCCCGCATAAATGGTTGGATCTATCCGAATTCGAGACGACTCGGCCGCCGCCTTAAAGACAGGATTCACAGCCCGATCCGGTTCTTTAGACATTTCTGCCCAATGATCGACTTGAAGGTCGTTCGAGACCTTCTTCGCGTCTGCTTCCAGCTTTTGAGGAGTTTTGGCGGTCGGGTAGGACTCCTTGCTGATCCCGACGTAGGCTAGGATTCCCGCGAGTAAGGCAATAGACCCAAAAACCAGTTTCTCCACATGCATAAGGAGAAAATCCTTAAGGCCAAAACCAGGTTTTCCGCTTGAGTTTTTCTTCTTCTTGACCATCTCTGGAATCCTTATCCGGACTGACAGTTGCCAATTTAATTGGCATGAAAAGTAAAGTATTGAGCGATTTTTAAAAGAGTTAGACGGTGCGTCGCAACTCCGAATCAGGAGCTTTGGGCTCGTGCTGACAAAGAGTTTCGGAAGATCAACCGCCCGCGTTGGCCGGTGATGGCTCCGAACTCGAACCTGAATTGGAGGGCGTTACCTCAATGGTTTCCTCGTTAATTTTGTTGCTACCCAACGTATCCGTATCCACAGGATTATAAAGATAAATCAAACCGAAAATCTCTACCGGGATTTCTGAGATGACCTCATCTGGCATAGCCATTCCCATTCCGCTTCCCATTCCCATTCCGCTTCCCATTCCGCTTCCCATTCCCATGCCACCCATTCCCATGCCACCCATACCCTCGCCCCCTTCTCCGCCCATACCACCACCGGGTCCTCCCATCCCCGTGCCGCCCATGCCCCCAAATCCACCCATGCCTCCAGATCCGCCAGTTCCTTGAGCAGCATCGGTATTGTATCGCAATTGGTACACCTCGAGCATCAGATCAGCATTTCCGCAGGCCGCAATCAATCGGTTGAGTCGAGATGCATCCACCTTCAACCGCATGCGAATCGGAATTCTCTTCGCAACTGCGTCCACGGCATTGGCGGGGCTGATGGTTCTAATCGCTTCCCGCAACTCGGCGCCCTTGCGAGGTAGCCCTTCCACCCCGTCGGCGAAGCTGATGTAGCGGTTGTCAGCGGGATCTTGAGCTTCGAAAGTCGCACCGCCCATTCCCTCGCTACCTTCACTACCCGATCCCTCCATACCTCCAGAACCTCCCATTCCTCCAGAGCTACCCATACCTTCAGAGCCACCCATGCCTCCGGAACCTGAGCCCTCACCTTCACCCATGCCTCCAGAGCCACCCATGCCTCCGGAACTTCCCATACCCATGCCGCCTTCGCCAAATCCGCCGCCCGTGCTCTGTGTGATGGATCCGGCATTTCGGCTGGCATGCTTTCCCATTCGAATAAACTCAATTTCCCTGACCACGGTTTGGAAATTCTCGTTGGCGCCAACGTTGGTGGCATCAATGATCTTCATAATGCCCGTCAGTAACCACATGTCCTCCTGGGTGTAATAGATGTCCAGGATCGAGGGTTCTTGGTTCTTCCTGAACCACGGAACGACTTGATCAAGCAGAGTTTGCTGAGACGTTGCTAACCAACGTACTTTATCGATCGAACTTGAAGTACTCGTGGCAGTGAAGCCTCCACCGAATCCTCCTTCACCACCCTCACCACTTCCTGGTCCACCCGAGCCCATTCCCATTCCTCCCATTCCCATGCCACCCATTCCCATTCCTCCCATTCCTCCCATTCCAGCTCCCGCTTGGAGCTTTGCCTTCCATTCGGTGCCTATAATTTTGGAAACCGCTGCAAACTCTGGGCCGATGTAACGTCTATATACATCGCGATCGTTAGGGGTGATTTTGTTGTAGGGTGCAGGCAACGGTTGTTGCAGAGGGAAATCTATATACTTTTCTACGGGACGCAAATTCATGAAAATCTGATGCGTCGAGTCGAGCCGAAACGCGTTCCTCGGCCAAGTCAATAACTCGATTTGCCGATCGTATTGAACTTTCCAAGCTTCCTTAATGTCCTGCTCCAGTTTGGCAACGAGTTTATCCATCTCTTTGTGAGAGTGGCTGTTGGGATGTGTTGCCAAAGAACTATTGATTTTGTTGACTGCGTCAAACCTGCCATTCAACGCCGTCTTTCGAGTCTCAATCAACTTCGAAACACTCGAGCTAGTCAAGTAGAAGACTAACGCCGTGGTCACTAGCACCAAACCAGAAAGTATCCAAAACTGGCTGGCCAAAACCTGCTTCCAAATTTTCTTGATTTGATCCATTTTCTTTAATCTCTAGATTGGGATGAGGGTAGTTTTTTAAAAAGGTAGAACGAGAAAAAACGCAGCTTCTCATCCTTTCTTAGTCGCGATGTTTTTCGTTTAGCCCGCACCGCTATTCGAAACCTCGCCAGGAGGCGGAGAGGCTCCTCCGTCAGGCTCGGTAGGTGCCCCATCCGGGATGGAAGAGGGTGTCGGTTCAGCAGCGCCCGTACCGGTGGCGGTCTCTCCAGTTGCTGTTTCTCCGGTGGCTGTCTCTCCGGTGGCTGTCTCTCCAGAACCTGTTTCACCCGTAGTGGCTTCCGCAGCTTCCGACTCTGGCACAGGGAAAAGACCACCAGCGTTTTCCCCTCCGTCTTTCTCAAATCGAGGCTGCCAAGCGAATTGGACCACAAAATCGCATTTGGGCGCGGCGAAGTCCGGAGGGATCTCATTCCCATCCTTGTCCTTGACCGTCGTCGGCAAGGCCGAACCTCCGAACGACCCTCCACCACCTTCGCCACCCATCATGCCAGAGCCACCGCTGCCAGAACCACCTGGACCGCCGCTGCCACCGCTGCCAAAACCACCTGGACCGCCGCTGCCCCCTCCGCCCGCGCCGCCGGTCTGACCTGGCCTGCCAATAATTCCAAGCTCTTTGAGTCTTTCGATAAACTTAGGGTTCGTGATCTTATGCTCTTCTTTTATAACCGGTTTGCCCACAATAACCGGTAGCCGCATCCCCAAACTCTTCATGGTAAAGACCGCTGCTTCTTCGTTCACGGACTTGGGCGTCTCGATCGAACCGTTCTCAAGGAACTCAATAAAGTACTTAAGGACGTGAGCTTCCCCCTCTTCCCCCTTGTGCTGAACCCCATTGAAATAGTGATAACCCCTGATCTCAATGATCCATCCGGAACCTGCTAACGGGGTCAGCTCGGGCAATTCCGAGGGGGCGTCTGGCAGCAAAAGCAGTTGGCGACGGGTTGCAATCGAATCCTTATATTTGTCCAGCTTTGTTGCATCGAACCACGTCGAAAGATCTGCTTCGAATTTCTGCTCGACCCTAGTTATATGAAAGTCTTTGCGATCCGAGTACGGCAATTCTTCGGGCGTTTTCTTTACCAACTCAGGGTCGCGATTCAGGGCGGCTTCGATGGCCGAATACAACTCCAGCACCATGATTCGCTTTTCTGCGCCGACCCCGACCTCCCGTCCAACCTTCTCGAACAGTGAAATCCTTTCCTTGCGCACGGCGTCCTCTTTGAGCTCGGATTCCGATTCCGAGGAAGCCCTTCCTACGGATGCCTCGGAAGTTTTCCATACTCCTTCGTCGACCACACTGAGAACCCGCCCCATGCTTGCATGGTTTACCACCATACCACCGAGGAGGAGCGACAGGGCACCTACCACCCATGGTTTCTTCATGCGAATGACTCGGTCGAGCACGATTTCACGAGGCAATAGACTCGTCTTCATCGGCCCCTGTTTGAGCAATTGCAAACAGATTCCATACACCACACCGAACGCGGCTGAATTCTCCTTGAACGCCTGAGCGCCCGTCACTTCGTTACCGCCCAACTTGGGAAACTTGTCCAGGATATCCACATCCATTCCAAGATTTTTGTTAAGGAATTGCTGCAATCCAGGAAGTTTCGCAGTGTTGCCCAAAAGCAACATCGTCCCCAACTCCCCCTTCTTGTTGAGCGTCCGAAAGAAATTCAAGGAGCGTTGGATCTCGGTCACCATGTCATTGAACACCGGTCGCATCGCTTGAAACACAAGCTTTGGATCGTCGGCTTGCATCGCGTTTCGTTTCAGGTGTTCCGCCTTGGCGAACGTCAGCTTTAAGTCTTTGGTTAACTGGCGAGTGAAGTGATTACCGCCGATGGGAATGCTCCGTTGCCAAACTCGAAAGCCGTTGGTGACTATCAAGTCACTGGCGTCGGTTCCGATCGACATCACCACGGTAGAGCGTTGCGGGCTCTCTGGATCAAACGGCTCGTTGGCCATTTGCTCGGCGAACCGATCGTGAGCGATCATGTTGTAAATGCTCATCGGCGCTAGCTGCACCAAGTCGATATCCATGGCGCTTTCACGATACGGTTTGAGCGATCGAAACACCGCATCCCGCTTCATCGCGAACAAACCGACTTCGCTCTCCAAGGCATATCCATCTTCGATCTGGGCACCCTCCATTTGCTGGAAGTCCCAAATGACGTCCTTCAAGTCAAATGGAATCTGTTGCTTGGCTTCGTACTTGACTATATCGCCGATCTTCTTGACTTCGACCGGCGGTGGTTTGAAGAACTTAGCTAGACCGCTTTGGCCAGGAACACTGACCCCGACCTTTGCCCCTCGCAGATCATTGCGAGAGAGAAACTGCTTCATCGCGTCCGCGATAAGCAGTTCCGGTTCCGCTTCTGGTTGGCTAAGGATCTTGGGATACTCAACGAAGTCAAATACGTCCGCAACGATTTGGTCACCTTCCAAATGGCATCGAAGCGCCTTGAGCGCACTCTGACCGATTTCCAATCCCCAAACGTGTTGTAACTTCCTCGCCATCGTGCGAATCCCCTCTCGTCCACTTTGCGCTCGATTGAAATGCCTAAGTCCAAGGCAGAGCTACGACCGACGAGTAGAAAGCAATAGTGTAATGTGATGAGTATGCAAAAATCCGGTGCAGACAATCGTCCCGCCCAGACCTGCGCACTCCTTATCGTATCGCCTCGCCCTACCCTCTGTCAAATTTTCATTCCAAACACAGCCAAAATTCTTTCTTTCTTAGCCGTCCCTTGGACAAAAAAGGGTGGTAAAATTCGAATGGACCATCCCTCAAACCGGTACAGTCCCGCCAACTAGGCGATAGGCAGGCTGAAAGATACCGGATGAAACGGATGGTAGAATGGGTCCGTTTGTCCCGTCCAAACAATGGATCGGGACATTGGTCCCAATCACCTTTTGGTAGTTTCCAATCTGCCGCTCGCCAAAGAAATGCTTCGCTATGGGCTTATCCCTTTCCCTTTACGTCCTGGCCTGTTTCCTGTCGTCCGACGTCGCTCCTTTGCAGGCGAGCCCAGCCACCGCCGGCGGTCGACAAGAAGCGCTGTCCGGCCGGATTTCGGAGCTGATTGAACGGCTCAGCGACTCCAGCTATTCCAATCGTCTGGCTGCCCAAGCGGAAATCGAAAGGATCGGCGTTCTCGCTCTCGATCAACTGCACGCCGCCAGCTTTCATCCCGATCCACAGATCGCGGCTACCGCCCGCTTTGTAGTGCAAAGCAATCAGTTCTCCTGGTCTTGGGAAACCGATCCGGTCAACGTTCGACAAATCCTCTCCAACTACAGCTCTTCGGAATCCGATAAATCCGTGTACGTGGACCAGCTAGCGCGTTTGGAACACGACGAAGGAATGGCAGCACTGTGCCGCCTGGTTCGCTACGAAACACGCAGCAGCCTAGCCAAGAAAGCGGCTTTGCTGCTCATGCGAAGCAAGCCAAGAATAGGCCAGTCGCCGGCCAGCCGGCGAGAGGCCATGAATAACTTTGTAGGCGGCGGTCAAAGCCATGCCAGCCGCTGGCTACTGAAATACACAGCGACCGAAGCTGAGTTCGATTTCCCCTGGTGGAAACTGACACTGGACCGGGAAGCAGAGCTGCTCCTTCAAAGCTCGATCGATACCAATTTGGAACTGGTGGCGGATGTTCACCGATGGGTCGCAGAACAAATCTGCAATCAGCCGACGTTGCGTCCGCAAGCGATCGAAATCGGGCGAAGCATCCTGGGGTTCGGAAAGAAAGTGCCAACGCTGGAATCCATGCTAGGCAATCGCTCCACTCATGCCGACGAGTTTGCGCAATGGGCGCTCAAGGTCAAACTGCCAGAACTGGTCCAGGAGCAACATGCCAACCTACTGTTCGCGACCGTGTCGCGCGAGTTCGGATTTGGATACCTATTGGCAGAGAGTTTTCAGTTGCAAGGAAAAGCTGACCTGGCAACCGAAGTGGCCCAGCGCAGTCTGAAGCAGATACCGTGCAACGAACTAGGGCTGCCCCGCGAGCAAAGTGAAGCCGAAGGGCGAGACCCTAAGAAGAGTCCGTACGAGCTTGCGGATAGTCGAAATACGTCGGACCAGCGAAGACGCTTCCGAATCGCAGCACAACTTCAGGAGCGGGGCCATTTCGATTGGGCTGAAGCCGAATACCGAAAGTCCATCTCAGACGATTTGGCTAACGACGCGACTTTGGAGGCGATGGCATACCTGTCTGCCATGCTTCAATCGCAAGAGAGATTTGGCGAAGCAGCGGCCACTTTAAAACCATGGGTCGATCGCTACACCAAAGAACCGATGTTTAAACGGCAAGTCGCCGACTGGCTTGGCGTCGAAGGGGTTTTGTCCAATTTCTATCTCTACAGCGCCAATGAGGCCAAGCAAGCTGGCGACCTCGAAAAAGCCGCTCAGGAGTACTGGCTATCGATCGAAGTCTCCATGGAAAGCTCGAGGTCTTCTCCCATCGAAGATTCCATTCCAAACGTCGATGCCATCATCGGACTGTATCGTTTGCCGCTGGAAGGAAACGAAGCGGAAAAGCGCGGCATCCGACTTAAAAAAATCGTTGACAAGTTGCGGGCTCAAATTCGCAAGTATGAACTCAACGTCAAGAATTCACCACCGAACACGCAAGCGTCCAACTCTCTTTGGCTAGCACAACGTTGCAATACGCTCGCTTGGGTCGTTGCAAACACGGAAGGAAGCAAGGAAGAGGCTCTTTACCTCAGCCGACGCGCATGCAGTCTCTCGCCTGAGAGCGCCGAGTATCTGGATACACTCGCCTATTGCTACGCTGCGATGGATCGCTATCAAGATGCAGTGGAACAGCAACGTCACGCCGTTGAACTTAAGCCGCATCACCCAGAATTGACTAAGGCATTAAAACGATTTGAAGACACGCTCAAGTAGAAGGCGGTCGCAATCAGCCTTGCCATCGCTCTTCCGGCGGTTGGGATGCCATTGCTGCGATCCGCTCAAGGAAGCTCGTCGCTCGGTGAACATCCAGCGATTGTTAAGTGTCTGACAATCTGCTTCTTCTTGGTTTGGCAATGCAACTTTGTCTCTGGACGCGGAGGGCATCTTGATGCAATATAGAAGTAGCATGGACGTGAACGAGTACGCATTTTTAAATCCGGAACACCTGTGAATACCCGCTCTACTTCGAAGGACCGAACAGCCTCTTCTATCTTCTTTTCCGCTGCAACCTATTTTGCCCATTTCCTGGCGTTAGGATTTAGCTCATTCCCATTGCAAACGCACTTGCGAAATGTACTGACTCCTGCCTCGGCTAGTTTGGTCGCTAGCATTGGTCCCATCGCCGCTTGTGTCACCTACTTTTTTTTCAAGTTTGCTGAATCGCGAGGCTGGACCAAATCGCCTAGGTTTGTTTTGTTCTGCACGTCTATCGGAGTAGGGTTGATGCAACTCCTGCTCGGTTGGCGAATGCACCATACCAGCCAAGGCGATTTCCTATTTGGACCGGTCCTAGATATAGCGATGTGTTTGTTGCTGCTGGGCTGTATGCAATCGAGCGTGATGACCTTGCTCAATCACATCGGGGTATCGACGATGGGCGCCTATGCATACACCGTCCGAGCCGCTGGCTCCGCAGGGTACATGGCGGCCCTTTTGATCATGGGGCTCTTTGGCGGTGGCGATATTCTCGTGAGGGACAATCACCTGTTTATCGGTTCGATGGTCAGCGTCATTCATGCGGCTCTAGCCTTCCTGGCTTGGAAATTGCTACCTGACGATCATGCAGAGAATCCGTCCCGGGACGCCTCGCCGTCGGACAGGGAAGAACTGCATGCGGAGAAAAAGAGGAAGCCGGATTGGTCGTCGCAATGGGAATGGTTTGGTCTACTGCTATTGGTTTGGATGGTGGGTGTCTGTGAAATGTCGTATGGGCTTTATGCCCACGAGTTTTTGACAACCACCTACGGCAATAACGGCTACTTTATTTTCGCGGGCGCGGTCGCGATTGAGATTGGCGTTTTGGTTGCGATGCCCTACGCGCCTAAACTGAAGAAACAATTGCTTTTCGTAGGTCCCCTGGGATGGATTTTATTGTTCTCCGGATGCCTGATTGCGACGCAGGGATATGGTGCTTTTGGTTTATTTGGATTGGCCTTGGCCCTGAATTGCCCATTTCAAATCTCAGCCAACGAGCATGCCCATCGAATGAATTCGAGCGTCATGGGTGTTGCTTCGATGACCCTAGCCCAATCGCTCGGGTACATGACAGCTACGATAAGCGCATCGGTCGTTTCAAGATTCGGAGCAGGGCCGGCTCCGCTATGGCTATTGGTACTGCCACTCGCGGTGTTAGCCTTAGTGCTTGCCCTTAGAAAACTCGCCCAACAGGACTCTGCGCTCGATGTCGACGATTTTGGCCAACCGAAGGGCGTGTCTGGGAGAGGGGCTGTATATGGCTCCGAGGAACGATCTCACGACTTCGAAAGCGGACTCGGGGCCGATGACGCGTGCTCCGATGCAGAGGATGTTCATGTCATCGTGCTCGACGCCTTGGCGAGCGGAGTAAGTGTCATGGCAAAGACTAGCACGGATTCCGGGAAACTTGTTCGCCGCCACGCTAACGCCAACACCTGAGCCGCACACCAAGATTCCGCGATCGATCTGGCCGGAGAGGATCTGCGTAGCGACTATCTCGGCGAAGTCCGGAAAATCGCACGATTCCGACGTATAAGTTCCGCAATCGATCACGTTGACTGCGTTGGCGACAAGCAATTGAAAGACATCATTCTTCAACAAGAATCCAGCGTGGTCGCCGCCAATCGCGTAGCGGAGTGATGCGGTGTTGGTCATGGAGAGATTTCTCGAGGTGGAAAAAGGGGCGCAGGAAAAGCGATTTATCGGAAGCCAGGTGTTTGGGACAGGAGGGTATTTCTCCACAAAACGACAGCGATTACGGGGCGTCCAGCATCCTAGTCACTGTTGCCGATCTTGGGAAACGTTGTTACACTCCGTGGCCATAGTTTGTTTGAGCCTTTTGGTTTTGGCTAGTTGCCGATCCCTCAAACGATACGCTAACTCTAATTTTTACGCTGCGTCGAGAGTCGGTTTCTGAACTTTATCGCCTAAAAGGAACCAAGTAAATCGATCTTTAGTCGGTTGCCCCTGTTTCTCAAGCTTGAGTTCTGATCTGCCTAGCCGACCCACTTACGCTAGCACCCGAAGGAACTTTTACGCATGGTCAATCGCACCCTTATCCGCTCCCTAGAGGATGAAATCCTGGAGCAGGAATTAGAGATGATGTTCGGCGACTCCGCCGAAGCCCTCGTTCTCGAATCTCTCGAAGATGCCAACAAGCAATTTGACGTCAATCAAATCGTCGAAGGTAAGATTGTCGAAATCAATGACGAATTCGTCGTTGTCGACGTTGGCTTTAAGAGCGAAGGTGCGATTCATAAGAACGAATGGGACGACTCCGAGCCACCACCGGAAATCGGCCAAACCGTCAAGGTATTGATCGAAGAAGTAGAAGATCAGCACGGTGCCCCTGAAGACGTCCGAGCGATGATCAGCCTCAGCAAGCGAAAAGCTGAGAAGATTATCCAGTGGGAACAGATGATGCTTTCGGTCCAAGAGGGCCAAGTCGTCACTGGTACCGTCACTCGCAAGATCAAAGGCGGATTGCTGGTCGATATCGGCGTTCCTGTTTTCTTGCCAGCTAGCCAAGTGGACATCCGCCGTCCAAACGACATCGGTGACTACATCGGCCGAGTCGTTCAGTGCGAAGTCCTCAAGATCGACGAAACGCGACGCAACATCGTCGTTAGCCGTCGTTCGCTCATTGAAAAACAACGCGAAGAGGATCGCGAACACCTCATGGCCGAACTGGAAATCGGTCAAGTGCGAAAGGGTATCGTCAAGAATATCGCCGACTTCGGCGCGTTCGTGGACCTGGGAGGTATCGACGGCTTGCTGCACATCACCGACATGAGCTGGGAGCGTATCGGTCACCCCACCGAAATGGTTTCCATCGATCAAGAGATCGAAGTCAAGATTTTGCAAATCGACCGCGAAAAGCAAAAAATTGCCTTGGGACTCAAGCAAAAGCAAAACAATCCATGGACCAATATCGGCGACAAGTATCCGGTTGGCACGACCGTTCCGGGCGAAGTCGTCAACGTTATGAGTTACGGTGCGTTCGTGAAACTCGAGCCTGGCATCGAGGGTCTGGTCCACATCAGCGAAATGTCATGGACTCGTCGCATCAATCATCCAAGCGAGATGGTTCAGATCGGCGACAAGATCGATGTCAAGATCCTGGGTGTCGATGCTCAAGGCCAACAGCTATCGTTGGGTATCAAGCAAACGCAATCGAATCCTTGGGACGTCGTCATGGAAAAGTATCCAGAGAACGCTCAAGTCAACGGCAAGGTTCGCAACCTCACCAACTACGGTGCGTTCATCGAACTCGAGGAAGGCATCGATGGCTTGCTCCACGTCTCGGATATGTCCTGGACTCGCAAGATCTCACATCCAAGCGAATTGCTGACCAAGGGTCAACAAGTTCGGTGCCGAGTTCTGAGTGTAGACCAAACTCGGCGGCGTATCGCCCTCGGTTTGAAGCAACTGGACGACGATCCATGGAACACCACCATCCCTGCCAAATACCAACCAGGACAATTGGTCAGCGGCAAAGTCACGAAGATCACCAATTTCGGTGTATTCGTGGGACTAGAGGACTCGCTCGAAGGATTGTTGCACATCTCTGAACTGGCCGACCACAAAGTCGAAAACCCAGAGGACGTCGTCAAGGTAGGAGACGAGATCGAGGTCAAGGTGTTGCGGGTCGACAGCGAAGAGCGAAAGATTGGTCTATCCCGAAAGCGAGTGGATTGGTCAGAAGAACAGCATGCTGCGGAAGCCGAAAAGGAAAAGGATCAAGCCACTCAGCCCAAGTCTGACAAGCCCCAAATGGAGCTTAAGGGTGGTTTGGGCAGCGAAGGGCTCCTCATCCAAAGTCCACCAGCAAACTAGTTTGCTGTTGGTGGGAAAAGCTTCGAGTTGATATCCTAAAAGGCTGGTCGCAAGATCAGCCTTTTTTGTTACCCAAAGGAAATGGCGAATCTCGCACAATTTATCTTCGATACTTGTTGGAGTTTGTGAGACTTCGCAAGGACTCCGTCGCGGAGAGAGGTTTGTGAGGACTCCGTTCTGAAGAGAGGTTCTAAAGTGACTTTCGCGAGACTTTCCTCAGTCGTTGTTCCGATTGCATTTATACTTATCTCAGGCCTGCTGGCGTCCCTAGGATACCTCGCACGGTTCGAGGTGCTCTTTTGCTATGGTGTCGTTGCGTTTTTCGGAATGTGGTCGTGGCGTCGTTCGCTCCTGAGCAGTTTGCCGGCTGAGTATGAACAGCGAGTCCGTGAAAGCACAGGGATCGTACGCGTTAACGTTGGAAGATCGCTTGCAATGATGTTAATCATCACTGCGCTCGTACCACTGGCAACCGTTGTTGTGATTTATCTGTTACCTGGTGTGAGCGAGAGTTGGAAGTCCTTTGCAGTCTGTCTGCTGCTAGTCGGATTGGCCTCGAAAATCCCACTCGGGATTCTCATTACGGAATGGTATCTTTTCCACGACTGATCCACGAGCACGGGAGAGTTACCCGCTAGACGGCCATAGGGAACGCTTAGATGCGGCGTAGCTTTTTGCGTGTTAGCGCTCGATAGCAGTCCGGCAGATCAAAATGAAAAAGAACGCTCGGCAGGATGTTGGCAAGCGAACTTTCGTAATACTCCTCTTCAGCCATCTCGCTGTAAGAGTCCAGCGATCGCTTAAGTGTAACTTGCTGAACAATTTCCGAGAGAAGGCCAGCAAAAGTTGCTATCAACGTTCCGCGTCCGGTTCCAGCCAAGTGCACGCTTTGGTATCCGACGGATTGCAACCATTGCAATACTCGGAGTGTGTCCCAAGTCTTCAGTCCCAACAGCGGCTTGTCCAACATCAAGCCATGAATGGCGTAGAAGTATTCGCTTCCGTACGGTTTTCGAAACGAGTTTTCACCGCACGTGTCCGGCTGGGATTCTCCGCAACCACGTACATCGCAGGTATAAGCATCGACCGATTCGTCTTTGCACCAGTCTCTCAAAAAGGGCTCCATCCTTAGTTCCTCGTCACTGGAGAAGTCGGGAAGATAAAGGAACGCTATTTTGCTTTTGGGAATTGGCCGCGAACGTTGCCGTTCCGTGGTTAGCCGATAGACAATGGCCTCGATTCCCGGTTCCGTTTCAATGGCATAGCCGGTCGCGAGTTTAGTTGGGTAGCCTGTAGCGCGATGATGCTGCCAGATCCGATATTCTGGTACGGCAACCGGGACCGGGGGTAGTTTGAGTACCTTTTTGATTTTGGTCTCGAGCTCCTCCGACGATAGCTGCTTTCGCTCCGCAGCTAGTTGCTCTGATTTGTCGCGAGTTGCCATGAAGACCGTGGTGGTGCCCTTGATAGCTGCAACCTGTCCAGACGGCGTACACCATAGATCCTTGTCCGATTCGATGGTCAACGCTGGCTCTCGAACGCATTGCAACGGCACACCGGCGGACAGAACTCCTTGGAAACTTGCCTGCAGGTCCTTGGGAAGTAACTGCTTTCCGGATGCGTGTCGAAACCAGCTGTACATGGCCTCGCGGTTTTCGATCGAGTATCCATGCTCCGATGGGCCAACGAAGAGCGCAATGTTCTCTTCGGCTCCCAGCCAGCGATACAGTCGTTTGAGCCTTTCGTAAGCTTGCTCCGCTCCTCGGACATCGAAAAAGTCTCGCTCCTTGGCCAGGATCACCACCGGCTTTGGGGCCATGGCAGCCAAGAAATCGCAGTGATCGAGTCCAAGGGCCAAAGCTCTTGGTGGACATTGTTCGGTATCGGCCGGAAGCTCATTCTCCATGTTGCGTCGAAACGTGGTCACAAAACATGCGGGAGCTGCCATAGACCAGCGTTGATCCAGTCCACATAGCCAGGTCGTCATTGTACCCCCGCCCGAGTTTCCGGTTATCCCGACATGGGTTGGATCGACTTCAGAACGCGACAACAGATAATCCAACGCCCGTATGCCATCCCACGCTCGCCACGAACCGAAAAAATCACCGACCAGAAATTGTTGGTTGCCTGCATGAAGATGTTCGTTGACACCCGCGCCCAATTTCGATTGGATGTGATCCTCAGTGTACTGAAGCCGTTCTCCCTGTCCGATCGGATCAAAAATCAGGCATGCGGTTCCTAAACGAGCCAGCCCTTGCGCGAAAGATTGATATGCTTGGGCAGCTTTGCCATTGGAGGAATGGCCACACGATCCAACCACCCCCGGGCAAAGGCCATTTACGTTCTTAGGAAGGTACAAATTCGCCGTCACCAGAAAGTTTGGTCGGCTCTCGAAAACAACCTTTTCAATCGAATAAACATCTCTTTGCAAGACGCCCGTCACTTGGGCGTTGAGCGGCGTTCGCTCAGGCTCCGGCCCAAAGGATTCTCGAATTTTAGAGCGGACATTTCGAACGTACTGTTCGGCATCGGATTTGGACTGAATTGCATCCAACGCGACCAAGTGCTTTCGCTCAGCGTCTCGTACTTGCGCCACAAACCAATCGTGCAGCATGCGGGGATAACGGTTTAACGGCCTTGGAGTCTGAGGAGCTTCTGCGAAAGAAACGCGACCCAGCGTAGAGGCAAGTCCACAAGCGGTCGCCGCTGCTACCATCCATGTCCGCCGTGGCACCTTCTCTGGTGTACAGAGACCTAGCACCTTCTCTGGTGTACAGACACCTAGCACCTCAGCGGTTGCACAGAGCACAGAGCCATTTTCAGAGCCATTTTCGGATCCATTTTCAGAGCGAATTGCGGACATAGCATTGCCTTTTTCATTTGCGTTAATTGGCACGGAAGCAAACGTCTGCCAACGCACGGACTTCCAAGCAACTGGCAAAACGATCAGCGTGAGCGACGCCGTCGCTTGCCGAACTCAGCGAACAAGTCGTCGATCTCAGAATCAGCTGGGACCATCTCTGGCATACCTCGGTTTGAGTTTCTCGAAGATACACTTGCCAACTCAAGGGTTTGAAATGGGGTCCGCTCCAATTTTGCTGGACTTGCGGAAACCAATGGACTCCCAGTGAACGCAGGCTCAGTGAACGCAGGCTCAGTGAACGCAGGCTCAGTGAACGCAGGCTCAGTGAACGCAGGCCCAATGGCACCCATTGAGCCTACTCCACGTTTGGGTGGACCGGGCGGTAGACCGGGCGGTAGCTGTATTGCGTTTCCGCTAGCCCCCTCGGAGGCTGAACCCGAGGCCGGAATAATGATGTCGTCGAGCAAGATCGTATTGCCGACACGGAGAGCCACATAGCCCAGATCGAGGGTGGTAATACGCTCATCTTTGTCGATGTCCCTCGGTTCGTTCGCAGCCACGAATGCATTTCCAACTTGTAGCGCAATTCGTCCTAGATCGATCGTGGTCGTTCGATAGGGTGCCACACCGTCAACTTCTCCTAACGCATGTCCCACGTAGAAAACGGCAGGCGCAGGAAG
>Ga0105044_10001371_pt1 | contig 32323 bp, 24 predicted proteins | sample MAT01_FD_78092 | JGI IMG/M metagenome (GOLD analysis project Ga0105044, IMG submission 78092) | Freshwater microbial communities from Lake Fryxell liftoff mats and glacier meltwater in Antarctica - MAT-01 | ecosystem: Environmental > Aquatic > Freshwater > Ice > Liftoff microbial mat | place...
GCCGTCTGGCTGGATCCTGAGAAAACGAGCCCATACCGCTTCTACCAATTTTTCGTCAACACGGAGGACAGCACGGTGATCGGCTACTTGAAGAAGTTCACGCTCCTCTCCCACTCCGAAATCGGCGCACTCGAAGACAAACACGTCGCCAACCCCGGAGCCCGCGAAGCCCACAAGGCACTCGCGCGTCAAGTGACCACCCTCGTCCACGGCGAAGCGGTCTGCGCCGACGCCGTTCGCGCGAGCGAAATCATGTTTGGCGGAGCGCTCGAAGGCGTTTCCCTCACGGTTTTCAAAGAGGTGGTCGGAGAGATTCCCACGACTGAGCTGCCGGCCGAAAAACTCTCCGCTCCACCCGGCCTCCCGCTCGCAGAAGCGCTGGTGTCTGCAGGCTTGGCGACGTCGAAAGGCCAAGCGCGCAAAGACATCGAAGGAGGCGGAATTTACGTGAACAACACGCGTGTCTCCGAGGCCACCCGTCAGTTGAACGACGGCGATCTTATGTTCGGGAGCTACATCCTCCTGCGGAAAGGCAAGCGGACCTACGGGGTCCTCGCCATTAGGCGTTAGTCCGAGAACCGCGCCGATCGAAGCCAGCCTCCGAGTTCGCCCGCACAAAAGCCGCGCATTGCTGCGCGGCTTTTCTTATTAGGTCGCGGGTAGTTCGCTCAACCTCAGTCATCTTTGCGACCGGAAAGGAGCATCAGAATGTGGAGCAAGGAGCCGAGGGAGGCAACGAAAGCGGCCACGTAGGTGAGAGCGGCCGCGTTGAGCGTTTCGTTGACACCGGGCATTTCGTCGCGGTCGAGAATACCGAGGGTAATCAATTGCTCCTTGGCACGGCGGCTCGCGTCGAACTCGACCGGAAGCGTCACCAGCTGGAAAAGACAGATGATCCCCAAGGCGATCGCACCGATCATGAGAAGCTTTCCCCCGATCGCGCTGCTGATCAGGAGAATTCCCGCGATCATCACGTACGTCGACACGCTCGATGCAATCCGGGTGGCGGGGACGAGGGTCTGCCTCACGGTCATCATGGCGTAACCGACTTTGTGCTGAATGGCGTGACCGGCTTCATGCGCCGAAACACCCAAAGCGGCGAGGCTGGTGCCCCGATAGTTATCTTGGGAAAGCGCTAGGCGACGGTGCATCGGATCGTAATGGTCCGTGAGTTGACCGGGGATTTCCACCACTTCGACGCCGGTGACACCGGCCGCACGCATGACGGCTTCCGCCGCTTCGGCACCGGTAATCCGGCCACGGGAGGGAATCCTCACGTTCTTCTTGTACGCACTCGAGACCCGCATCTGCGCATAAAGCCCGAAAAGCATGGGAACGATAACCAAGATAATCCAGATTTGCATGGTAAGAAAAGTAAGGGTTGATGGAGAGCGCTGTCCAAGTCGGCACCGAGCGGTACAGAGCCTCGGACAGATAAGGGTGAAGGCATTCGGAAGAGCAACGTTTGCAAGGGCAACCGGCCTCGAATGGAAAAACGACCGCGAATTGGAAGCGGGCTCGTAAGCCTCTTTTCCGTCGTCGAACGGGTACCCGGCCGACTTACCTGAAGGTGAGTCGGCCGAACAGCTCCATCGCTCAGACGATCGCCGGCACATCCACCCAACGACGCTCCGCCCAGGACTTTAGACCCAGCTCGGCCAGTTGGACGCCCTTTGCGCCTTGGAGAAGGTTCCAAGGGAAGGGAGTGTCCTTGACCACGTGGCGGAGGAACAGCTCCCACTGCACTTTGAAGGCGTTATCGTAGGTGTCGTTCGAGGGCACGCGGGTCCAACCGTCGAAAAACTTGATGGGGCTGTCGATGTCCGGATTCCACACGCAGCGCGGTGTCGCGGACAGATGTTGAGCCGTACAATCGCGTAAACCTGCGACAGCCGAACCGTGCGTTCCGTCCACCTGCAGGGTGAGCAGATCGTCGCGCCTGACGCGCACCGCCCAAGAGGAGTTAAAGTGGCAAATCACGCCATTCGTCAGTTCGAAGGTAGCGTAAGCCGAGTCGTCCGCCGTGCAGGGGTAAGGTTTGCCGGCTTCGTCCCAACGCGTCGGGAGGTGAGTGGCGCCGAGGCACGAGAGCGATTTTACTTCGCCGAAGAGATTTTGGATCACGTACTGCCAGTGGCAGAGCATATCCACGATGATGCCACCGTCGTCTTCCTTCCGGTAATTCCACGACGGACGCTGTAGTTTCTCGTATTCCCCCGTGAAAACCCAGTAGCCGAATTCGCCGCGCACCGAGAGGATCTTCCCGAAGAAACCGGTATCGATCAAATACTTCAATTTGAGCAGTCCTGGCAGCCAGAGCTTGTCCTGAACGACTCCATTCTTGAGCCCGGCTGCAGACACCTCGCGATAGAGGGCGAGCGCTTCCGCCGAGGTCGTCGCGGTGGGCTTCTCGCAGTAAATATGTTTCTTCGCCGCAATCGCCTTGCGCACGCCGACCGGGCGCTGGCCCGTCAAGGTGGCGTCGAAATAAACCTGGTTGTCCGCGTCGGCCAACGCCGCGTCGAGATTGGTCGAATACCGTTTTACTCCGGCCCGGGCAGCCAATGCCGCCAGCTTCGACTCGCTCCGCCCGATCAAAATCGGATCGGGCATGATCGTTTCGGTGTCCGAAAGCTTGATCCCGCCTTGGTCGACGATCGCCTTGATCGAACGCAGCAGATGCTGGTTGGTGCCCATGCGTCCCGTGACGCCGTTCATGATGATACCGACTTTATGCGTGGTCATTGCAGAATGGGTGGTTGAGGGAGGAAGGAGCGAAACCGGACACCATGATAGGCGAAAGCCTCGCTTGCGGTTAGAACGGAGCCGCCCAATCCTAGCACATAACCGCCATGCTGGCCTGGAGTCCCATCCTGATTCGACAGATCGAAATCCACGCCCTGGGCTTCGTCTTGCGCAAGCTTCAGCTCAATCGTCACCGCGAAACCGAGGTGGCGTCGCATTCTCATCCCTACACCCAGTTGATCCTCTACCTCGCGGGCGAAGGCACTCAATGGGTCCGCAAGGCGCGATCCGAAGCGCGAGGGGGCGATCTCTACATCGTTCCAGCCACGGTGCCCCACGGCTTTTCCGCGGTGGGCCACAGCCGGCCGCTTTGCCTCGTGCTGGACTACGAAACGTCCCGCAAATCGACGCGCTCGGTCCACCGGAAACTGCCGCAGCAAACGCTCAACGAACTTCACTCGCTCCTGGCGCAGGTTCCCACCAAGGGGCGTTCCACCCTATCCGATTACCCGGCGATTATCGCCGTGATTGCCCGGCTCCTCGAGCCCCTGCGGACAACGCCGACGCCGCTCGCTCTCGGCCCCACCCTTTTCGACCGAGTCAAAAGCAAACTCGGCGAACCTCGCACGCTCACGGAGGTCGCCCGCGACTCCGGCTACGCGCGCGATGCACTCAGCCGGCGCTTGAAACAGGACCACGGGCTGGGTCTGCGCGGGTTGCGCGACCAACTCCGGCTGGAAGCCGCCCAACAGGCGCTGCGCGCCCCGCTCACCGTGAGCGAAGCGGCAGCGCAGGCCGGCTTCGACGATCCCAATTATTTCGCGCGTTGGTTTCGCGCCAAAACCGGCCTTGCGCCGAGCAAATGGCGGAAGCGAACCTGACACCCCGCCGGTCTTCTTGGTTGCCCCCCCCTTTCCAACGCCCCACCCTTTCGACATGCGCGCTGCCCTCCTTGGCCTATCCCATCCGCACACCGACGTCCTGCTGACGACGTTCGAGAACATGCCGGAAATCACCAGCGTGGTGTTGTGGGATGAGAACGCCAGTCTTGTCGCCAATACGAAGCTGGCGCGAAGCCCCAAGGTGACACTCACGACAGCGAACCTAGACGAGGCCCTCAGCCAGCCCGATTTGCATTTCGCCCTGGTCTGCGTGCGCAACGACCAGGCAGCCGCGGTGGCGCAGCGTGTAATTGCCGCTGAAATACACCTGCTGGCCGAAAAACCCGTCGCCCTGACTTCAAGGCAGATTCTCTCTATCCAGGAGGCCGCGGCGAAAAAAGGCGTCCTGGCCTCGGTGCTTTATTCCCGCCGTGCCCACCCCTGCATGGTGGTCGCCAGGAAAATGCTCCGCGAGGGAGCCATCGGAAAATTGACCTCAATGGAAACGCGGTTCCTCACCACGCAGGTTCGCTTCCGGAATCCCAAACACTGGCTGTTCCAACGTCAGCATTCCGGCGGCGGCATCCTTCTCTGGCTCGGTTGCCACTGCCTAGACCTGCTGCATCATGTGCCCGATGATGAAATCGCGGAAGTTTCCGGTTTCTTGGCCACCCAGTCAGGCGAAGAAATCGACGTGGAGGATACCGCTACCCTAGCGCTGAAATTCCGCTCCGGAGCCATCGGCACTTTCCACGCAAGCTACAGCCTCGCTTTCAGCGGACAGGGTTATGTCAACGCCAAGGGGTATGACTCCTACCTGGGCTTCAACGGCCGGAACGGCCGGATTGTATGGCCAAGCCTGGATCCCCTTTTGCAGATCGAGGCCCCGCCCCAAGCAGGCCAGACCGCCATCCGGCAGCAAACCTTCACCCTGCCGGAGTCTACCTCTTATGGCGGCGTCTACGGCGAGGTTTTCATCCGGTGGTTCATCGCCGCCACCCAAGGCCGCGCGGCTCCTCCCGCCACGCTCGCCGACGCCCTGCGCACCGCCCGCGTCATCGAGGCCGCCGAGCTTGCCTCGCGCACGGGCCGCGCCGTTCAGGTTGTGGCCACCCCAAGCACTCCGGCTCCGGACCTGGAGAATTGACGGATCGGTGCCGGTGCCGGCCCGCCAATCCGGGGGCTTCTTCCTGAAACTTGAACGACAAGACGTCCGCGTCCGTCAGGAAAAGCGCAACCGGACCGGTTTCCCCGCGAACGTTATCAGGCCGCGCTGACTGCCCGTGCCCGTAGCGCGCGGGGGGCGGCGCCAATCATCTCCGCTTCCCAGCCGCGCTTGGCTCTGGTTTTCCCGGCGCAAGCAATTCAGGCCGGGAACGCAGCAGATTCATGAGCGGTTCGGCCACCACCCGATGGCCTTGTTCGTTGGGATGCACGCCGTCGCTGAGCAACTCGGGCGCACCTGCCCTGACCGCTTCATCATGCGCCCGCATCACATCCACGAGCGGCGTGCCGGTTGCGGCTTCGAGAGCGCGCATCTCCTCGGTGTAGGGCCGTAAGTTAAGGTTGAGGCCCTCGGGGTCGTCCCAATTGTAAGCTGGCCGGCCGTAGAGTTCGAGCCTGCGCTCCGACCAGCGCAGCGAGTTCGGTGTCATCAACACGACGTTGATGCCCTTCTGACGGCAGCTTTGCAGGAGAGCCGTGAGATTCTTCCGGTATTCCGCCTTGGGCACCCGGGGCTCCGCTTCCGGCGGCATTTTCCAGACGTCCGTCGTCGCATCGTTGATGCCAAACTGGATGACAATCGGCCGTGGATTCTTCGCCAGCACGTCGCGTTCAAAACGCTCGGTCGCGCGCCGGGTAGTGTCGCCGCGCTCGCCGGCACCTCGGGGAAGGTCCGGCAGGCGTCGGTCAGCGGGTAGCCTAGAGTGTTGAAGGCCGACGAGAAGAGACCGCCACGGAACGGGTAATACTTCGGGCCGGTCAGCCACACTCGGACGGAGTACCTGCCGAGGATCATGGACTACCGCTCGATTTGCCGCCACGCTGGCGGCATCTTTCTTTCCAAGGGCCACCGACGGATAGCGTTGGTCGTTCCGAATTCGGGTGTCGCGGGCGACATCGCCAGCGAGGCGGGATTTTGCGAAGCGATCGCCCAACACAAACAGGACGAGACGTTCGCCACCGCGCTGCTCCCCGGCCTGACGATTTCAGCGGCGGAGATTTTCAAACGCTGAGCCCCCAAAGACGCCGATCGATTAAATTCACTCGCTGGGCTTTTTGGTGCATTGTGGTTGTGCACCCACCGGCAGATGGGGGGTTTCCGCAATTCCAGCCGGTGGCAGGGAACCGTCCAGCTCCTGCCGCCAATGGGCCACATCGCCACCCGGACAGTAGATGTACATCATATGGAGGGGCTCGTCGCCTGTGTTGGTGAGCTGGTGAAAAACGGTCGGAGGAAGAAACACCGCCTGGCCTACGGAGATTTCCTGGCGCTCGGTGCCCACACAGATCTCCCCGCGGCCCTCGAGGACCATGTAGACCTCTTCCTGCTCTTGATTGTGCCAGGGCACTTGGCCGCCCTTGGGCTCGAGGACGACATAACCCATCGCAAATCCCTTGGCTGCAATGGGCTGTCCGGCTTGACCGACCATCCCTCGGGTCCAACGACGCGCGGGAAAGGTCCTGCCGGGAATCTTGGCGATATCTGCGATGATCATAGGGCTGCGAGCCCTACAGATCGCAGGCATTCTGGCACGACCAAAATGAAAACGAATCTGCCGGTGAGCTTCCCACAGTCCGCGGTCGGACTGCGGGCCAGAAACGAACGTCAAGCAACGGGCGGTTCCGACTTGGTCTCGGAATCGCCGTCGGCGGACGGAGCGCTTGACTCGGCTAAGGGGGCGGAATCCTCGACGAGAGCGGCAGGCACTTCCACCGGCGCTGGCGCCCGTGCGCGCGCCGGCTTGGCGGCGGCATGCGTCGCCTCGGACGGCGCGTCGGGGAAATTTTCCGGGTCGTGCTCGGCGCTCTCGATTTCCTTCTTGCGCGCTTCTACCACCGCCGGCGGCGCGAACAACCGTCCGTCGAGGAATTCGGTGACATACCCCTCGGTGATTAACCACCGTAAATCCCCCTGCATCCGGGAGAGTTTCGCCTGATCCGCGGGAGAAAGCGTCGGCGCGGGTGCAGGCGTCGCGGTTTCGCCTTCGGCCACGGGAGCGGCGGGCGCGGGCACCGGGCCCACGAGGTGGAGGAGTTTCGCCGGAAGGTCGGCGGCCTTCACCATCGCATGACCCTCGATAAACGAGATCAGCGAGCCGATACTTTCGGAGAAGGTCTGACCGGGCACGCGGAATTTGCGCTTCACGGCACAGACGTAGCTGATCCCCTTGGAACCCTTCTTGAAGATGGTGAACCCTTCGCGCCGCAGGCGTCCGCGCAATGCATTCGCCGTATCCAGAGGGAAACGACGCTGACGCTCGAGCGCACCCTCGATCGAACGATGGATTTCGCCCGCCGGAAGCGTCGCAAGAATAGTCCCGTGGAACCGCGCGCTGTCGACCGCACGGACGACTTTCTCGCGTCCCTGGCCGAGAAGGTAGCTGCGCGCCTCGTCGAAGGAATCGAATAAGATCGGCACCGGGGTTTCGCCCTCTGCCGCCGGAGCGGAATTGAGCTTCCACGTGTAACGCGTGGTCTTCTTCATTTTTTCCAGCCACTGGTTCACCACCTCGGGGTCGCGAACCGACTCCACGCGGGAGCGAAAGCCCTCGAAGGAGATTCCCTTGATCCGCGATGCATGGTGCTGCTGGAGAATCTGACTGTAGCGGTGGTAATTGGGCGGTCCGAGCAATTCGCCCGTGACCCCACATCGGTTGACGAGTTGGAAATTGCCCTTGGGCGGATCCACGTCGACCTCGGCCACGTCGAAAAACATGCCGAGGTGTTTGTCGAGAACGTGGGCGACCGCGGCCTCTTCGCTTTCGAAAGGCAGCCCATCCGGCACCGACAAGGCAAGCGGGGCCGGTTTAGGGGCGGCCGCCGGCGCCGAGGTCGGAGCGCCTTCCGACTCCGGCGTTTTGCGAGCGACCACCACCACAAAACGCTCGGGTTTGCCGATGACGGTTTTGGCGATGTCGAAGAGTTCGAAGGTCCGGCACGAATTGCGGATGGTCTTCGCCAAAGCCGTAAAACTGGCGTCCTCCGGGTAAAACGTGACGTTGAAATAAGGACTGATGTAAGGGCCGCGGTCCTCGTTGCGGAACCCACCCTCGCGTTGGCCACCGAAGCGTGGCGCACCCCGATCGCCAACTGGCTGACCTTGGCCACCTCGAAAATCTCCCCGACCGCCACCGGGACCGTCGCGACGGGGACCGCCCCGAAAATCGCCCGGCCCTTGTGGGCGCGCTTCGTGCGCGCCACGACCGTCGTCCGTCACCGGAGCGCCCGCCTCGGGCGCCCGCGCTTCGCCGGGAGCGCCGGCCGGCTTACGAAAACCGCGGCGATCGCGATTGCCTGCTCCGCCTCCCCCAGGGGGAAAACCGCCTTCGCGCCGGTCGGAGTTACGGCGAGGTGCCTCGTCGTGACCCTCCATGCGCCCGCGTGGGTCGGATTTTTCCTGGGACCATTGGGTGCCGAAACTGAACCCTTGGAGCTGGCTCAGATCGAGTTTGTTGAAATCCTTCTTGGGAGGATTCTCAGTGGAGGGCGTTTCGTCCATAACAGCGGTCAGGCGGGGATAGGTCCGCGTTGTTGCGTGTAGATCCGGGAGTCTCTACGCGGGCCGGGGTGTGGCAAGCGCTTTCCCGAGAGATCGTCCTCCGCGCGCTGTACTGAGGACCCGCAATCCTTGTCGCACTTTGCCGAACGCCATCGGCTTCGCCGCTCCTTCATTTCGCTCGGCGCGAGACCCCAAGAAGAGCCTTCCGTCGCCGCAACCGGCAATATTAAGACAAAACTTCCTTTATACCAGTGAGATGTGAAAGGCGCCGATTTAGGTCGGGGCTGCGAACGTTCCGGAGGGGTAACCGCGGACCGACGCCCTCGCGCACGGCCCGGCGGGAATCGCCCTCTCGTTCCGACGCCGCATCGAAAAGCGAAATGAAAAAAACCATTCGACGTCAGGCGGCCGTCTAATCGGAATCGTTTCCCACGGTTTCGATTTCGACTCTCCTTAATCGGTCGGTTGCGAGGTGGAGGACTGGAGCGCCTGGGCAAAAAGGCCGGACTTCGGCGCTGCGTTCAGGAGAACTCCGCGAGCGCAACCCATCGGAGTAAGGATAATCGGGGTTCGATCGTGGGACGACAGCCTCCTGCTCGACGGTCGGCTCGTGTTCTCGAAACGGATACGAGTCCTACCGCACCACATGCGTGGACTCGGGCGCGGTCGCGGCGACAGGCTCGCTCGGCTTCGCCGTGCCGAGGAGATTCTCCTCCACGGTCGCGCAAATCGACTCGAGGGGAAGATCGTTATAGTCGGTTCCGAACGGATTCTCGATCTCGACGCCGATCTCGTCGATTCCCAACAGGGTGTACGAGATCAGCAACGTATAGGGCACCGCCAACCAGCCAAACGAATCCACCAAGGCGAAGGGCAGCGTGACCAAATAGAGCGCCAGCGCGCGCCGGAGGTGAACGACATAGGCGAACGGCAGCGGTGTATTCTGGATTCGCTCGCATTCGCCAATGTGGTCGATGAGCGCCTTCACCATGCCATCGATCGTCACCACCACGCGCTCGGCGAAGGTGCCTGGGGGGCGATTGTCGGTGAGCGCCGCGGTGATGCGCGTCGCGACCGCCAGCGGCACGTGGGAGGCGGCGAGCGCGTCGTTGGCCGCCTTGGGCGGGAGGCGGGCGAGCATCGGCCCGAGGCTCCGGGTGCCGCGCAACGAGTGCATGCAAGCGTAGGGGAACGCCGCCGTCCACAGAACGACCGGAGTAATAATCTCGGGGTGGCCCGCCAGGAGGGTCCGGGTGGAACGGGAGATATTACGGGCATCGTTGAGAATTCGTCCCCACGCCTTGCGACCTTCCCAAAAACGGTCGTAGGACGCATTGGTCCGGAATACCAAGAGCAAGCCGAGGGCGACGCCGATCAAGCCGTGGACGGTGGGCGGAATCTCAATTGCCCGAACGTTCCGGTGCAGGAGTACCACCAACGCCGTCCAGCCGACAACGATTCCGACACGAAGAATAATCTTGGGTGCGATCGACCCGCGAATAGCCAGCAATTGGGGCGACCAGCGTTTGGGATTGTACTCGATCATGGAACGGCCGGAAGGAGGCCAGGGTCCAGTTGTGTGAGCATAACGCCGGCGGCGTAAAGACCGAAGTGATTGATCCTCAATGCGGCGTTCTCATCCCAACGCGTTTCCACCTCCAGCGACGCCGTTTGCGAACCCTCGGACTCCCTCCGAAAACCGTCCGACTACCCGGTCGTCCCGCGGGACGACTCCGGGCTACCGCCATTCGTGCCGGGGATAGCGGCGAGCGAGCTCGGCCTTCACTTTTGGATACATCTCGCTCCAAAAGCGGGTTAGATCGTCGGTGACCTGGATCGGACGGTGGTTCGGCGCGAGGACTTCGATTCTTACGGGGACGCGTCCGTGGCCGAGAGTAAATTTGCCTTCCACCCCATACAATTCCTGGATTCTGGCGCTGAGCACGGGCGGACCTTCCGCTTGGTAGCCGAGTTTGGACTTTCGTCCGTTCGCCATCACCAGTTTTTCGGGCAGATACAGATCCAACACCGAGAGCTGCTCAGCCGTTAGCCACTCGCGCAGCACCGGCATGACGGCTTTCTCCTTCACCGCACGTGCTCCCAATTCCCCGTAGCAGATCTGTTCGATCAAAGTGGCGCGGTCAGCCGGTGCGATCGCCGCGACTTCCAATTCGGGAAACCACTCCGCCAGTCGATTGACGCGAACGATCCACTGCTCCACCGCCTCGTCCCACGCGTCGATCGCGATGCGTCCCTCCAGCACTTCTCGAGCGAGCAGGCCGGCCGCCTCGCTCAGCGAGGCCTCTTCGCTACTGGCCTTCGCTTCGATCGAGAGATCGCGAAAACGCCGCTCGCGACGCGATACCACGCGTTTCACCTGAGGATCGTACACGGTTTCCTGGCTTTCCCGATAATCGTGGGGAAAGAGTTCGGGCAACCACGCCTCCTCCACCGCTGTGGCCAGCGAGAGCAAAACGCTGACTTCGCCCCCGCGCCCCTCGATCTCGCTCACTTCCGCCGCGACGAGCAGCGACGATTTTTGAATGGCACTCTCTCGCGCCAGGACGCCCCGCCGCGCGTGCACGAGTTCGCAGCGGAGCGTTCCCGCATCGAGGCGTTTCGCGAGCTGATCGGAAAAGCCCGCAAGCACGCATTTCCGCACCGCGACGCTGTCGAAACGCCGCTCGCCGACGTCGAGGCCTTCCTTCCCGGCGATTTCTAAAAACTGCTCGAAGAGCGGCCCCACTTGTCTCGCTCCTTGCGCGTGAATTCCCAGGCGCCGACAGGCATCCAGGCCGAAGTTCGCTTTGTCCGCATACCGCCAGGCCCGCATCAAGAGAAAGAAGTCGCTCTCGGTCTCCTCGCCGAGCGCTGCGTCCCGCGCCTCCTCGATTTCGCGCGACACCCCACGCAGAAGAAAATTCCTCCCCTGCGTGAGCGCGGCCATCAGCGACAGGGTGCGCACGCAACCGCGCGCATCGGCCTCGAGGAGCATCCGGGCATAGCGAGGATGCACCGGAAAGCGCAGCATTTTGCGGCCCAAGGCAGTGATTCGAAGCGGCTCGGAATCGGTCGACGAGGAAGCCGGCGCGCCTCCCCGGACCACGCGCTCGCCGAGAGCGCCCAAATCCGCGAGCAGCGTTTCGGCCCGCAGCAAGGCTTTGGGCTCCGGCCTTTCCAGCCAGGGAAACTCGGCGATAGTGTCGAATCCGCTCGCCTTGAGCGTAAGCACGACCTCCGCCAAATCCAGCCGCTTGACCTCCGGCAATTCCTGGGCGGGACGCTGGGTGTGTTCGCGTTCCGTCCAGAGACGCACGCAAATTCCCGGCGCGGTCCGTCCGGCGCGGCCCGCCCGTTGATCGGCGCTCGCAGCGGAGATCTTTTCCACCAATAAGGTGTTGATGCCTCGATTCGGATCGAAACGCGCCACGCGCGCCAGTCCGCTGTCGATCACCGCAGTGACTCCATCGATCGTCAGAGAGGTCTCGGCGACATTGGTCGAAACGACGATTTTCCGCGTTTCGGAGCGTTCCACCGCGCGATCCTGCGCTTCGGGTGGAAGCTCACCGTGCAGCGGGAAGACCGCGCACCCACGCAAGTCGCGCGAAGCCTGAATCGCCTGCACGGTCCGGTTGATCTCGTAGGATCCCGGCATGAAGACGAGCAGATCGCCTCCCGTTCGCGAGGCGACACGGGCACACTCCTCGGTTGCAACCTCCCAAACGGGGTCCTGATCGAAATTCACCGCACGAGGAAGATACTCCACCGCGACCGGAAAACTGCGCCCCTGCGAAACGAGCACCTCGCAGGGTGCGAGATAGGCGCTGAGCGCCCCTGCGTCGAGCGTTGCCGACATCACGACGATCTTCAGATCGGGTCGGATCGTCTTTTGGATCTGCACCGCCCGCGCGAGGGAAATGTCCCCATAGAGATGGCGCTCGTGAAACTCGTCGAACACGAGAGCGCTCACGCCGCGCAGGCTCGCATCGGAAGACATCTGCCGCAAAAGGACGCCTTCGGTCACGAACCGAATCCGCGTGCGCTCGCTGACCATGGAGTCCAAGCGAATCTGATAACCGACCACGTCACCCAACGCCGTTCCGACTTCCGAAGCGACGCGTCGGGCGAGCATCCGAGTCGCCAATCGACGCGGTTGCAAAACGACGACCTCGCCGCGCACTCCGAGCAATCCGTGCCGCAGCAGCATCTGCGGAAGCTGCGTCGATTTTCCCGAACCCGTCGGCGCCTGCACAATCAGCCGACCGTGGGTGCGCAACGCTGCGACCAACGGGGCCTCGAGTTCGTAGATGGGAAGTTCGCGCGGTACCATGAACCGGGCATGGAAACGGAAACCCGCCCCAGGTGGCAAGCGACAGGTTTTCCCTGGCGCCTACCTCGCCCTCGACGACGCCGAAGGTTACAAGCCACGTCAGAGTTGCCATCGGTGGGGTCGAGCGGTTTCGTCGCGCAACCTTTAAGGCTGCATGTTTGCCCTAAAAAAGTTCGTCGCTTCCTTTCTAATGCCGCTGTCGGCAGCGTTGATCGCGCTGTGGGCGGGCTGGTGGCTGATGCGGACGGAGCGAGGGGCGCGATTCGGAAAGGCTCTTCTGCTGGGTGGCCTCTTGATTCTCACTTTGGCCTCGAACAAGGGAATCGGGATCGTTTTGTTGCGCGGACTGGAACGCGAGTATCCTCCTCAACCGGCGTTTACCGCGCTGTCAGTGTCGAGTTCTCCGCTCGCGAAGTGTCGCAGCATCGTCGTTCTGGGCGGCGGTCACGCGGATGCGGCCAACCTCTCCGCAAACAATCGGCTGAGCTCATCCGCCCTTTCCCGTCTGGTCGAAGGCGTCAGAATCGCCCGCGCCTTTCCTCACACCGAGCTCTGGGTCAGCGGCCCCCGGGCAAACGACGGCAGCGAAACGCATGCGAGCGTTCTGAAGTCTGCGGCGATGTCCCTCGGCATCGAAGAAACCCGAATCGCGACGATCGACGACGGCGTGGACACGGCGGGCGAAGCGGCGGCAGTTAGGCTTCGCGCAGGGGGGCACGCAGTCGCGTTGGTCACGTCCGCGTGGCACATGCCCCGCGCGGTCGCTTTGTTCGAACGCGCCGGAGTTTCCGTGGTCCCTTGTCCCGCCGACTACAATGCCCGCGTGAACGACGACTTCCGACCCAGCGACTATCTCGGATTCGATCTCAGCGGCCTCGAGCGGACCACGAAAGCGGTGTATGAGCGTCTGGGCCTGACTTGGGCACGGCTAACGGGACAACTCTAGTCGTTCCGACCCGCCCTTTTCCACTCGCTCAGTGCTGCGAGGTGGACGAGATGGAACTTTTTTTGACCTCGTCGGTGTGGCGGACGACTTTGCCTTTCGCGAGATAGATCATTTCTTCGGCGATGTTTGTGGCATGATCCGCAATCCGCTCGATCGACTTGGAAATGAACATGAGCTCGAGTGCGCGGCTGATGGTGCCTGGCTTTTCGATCATGTAGCTGGTGAGCTCCCGGTATAGCTGCTTGTTGATCTGATCGACCTCGGCATCGCGACGACAGACGGACAGCGCTTTCTCGGAATCGCCATTGAGAAAGCAGTCCAATGCATCGCGGAGCATCTCCAGCGCCATCCCAGCCATGCGGGGAATGTCCACGTAGGGTTTGAGGGGAGGTTCTGCGGAAAGTCGAACCGAGCGTTTGGCGATGCTGGTGGCTTCGTCTCCCACCCGCTCCAGATCGTGCGACGCTTTCATTCCGACGATCACCATCCGGAGCTCCGTCGCAACGGGTGCACGGAGGTTCATGTAGCGGACGGCTTCGTCGTCGATCTGCACTTCCAGCATGTCGAGTTCGTCGTCCGCGGCGATCACCCGATCCGCGAGTCCGATATCCGCCTCGACGAGCGCCTTCACGGCGTCGCGCACCTGGCGGATCGCGGTTTCTCCCATCAGGATGAGGCGGGATCGAAAGGTTTCCAGCTCGGCGTCGAAAAAGCGTTTCATAAAGGGAACGAATCCAAGGGTTACGGAGAATAAACTTAACCGAAGCGGCCGGAAACGTAGGCTTCCGTCTGCGGATTCTCCGGATTCATGAAGATGGTGCGAGTTGGCGAATACTCAATCAGCTTTCCTAGATAGAAAAATGCCGTGCGATCGGAGCACCGTGCAGCTTGTTGCATATTGTGGGTGACGATCACGATGGTGTACTTCATTTTCAACTCGTGGATCAGCTCCTCCACCTTGGCCGTCGCAATCGGGTCCAGCGCCGAGCAGGGTTCGTCCATGAGAATGATCTCCGGCTCGACCGCAATCGTCCGCGCAATGCACAAACGCTGTTGCTGCCCGCCCGACAAGCTTAGACCGGAAGTGTGCAAGCGATCTTTAACTTCGTCCCAGAGCGCCGCGCCCCGCAGCGATTTTTCAACCACCTCGTCCAGGCGCGATTTGTCTTTTACTCCCTGTAAACGCAGGCCGTAGATGATGTTTTCGTAGATCGATTTCGGAAATGGATTGGACTTTTGAAAGACCATTCCCACCCGCTTGCGAAGCTCGATCACGTCGACGTCCCTTCGATAAATGTCGACCCCGCGAATCCGGATGGAACCGCTGTCCACCCGCGTGCCGTCGATCAGATCGTTCATCCGGTTGAAGCAACGCAACAAGGTCGACTTGCCGCAGCCCGAAGGACCGATGAAGGCGGTCACTTGCTTTTCGGGAATCTGCAGAGTGATCCCATGAAGCGCCTTGGAGGCACTGTAGTAGAAATCCACATTCTGGATATCGATCAGCGTCGTTCCGACGGCAGGCATCGAGGCGGAGCCGGGCACGGAGGCGAGTGGAATATTCGGGCGGGTCGGCGACGTGGGCGTTTCCATGGAGACAGGTTCGTGGGTCATCGGGAAAGGAAGGGCATGCGGGCGAGCCTACCACTTGTTACGACCGCGCAATTTGCTGCGGAGAATGATGGAGGACCCCGCGATCAGGGCGACGATCAGCAGAAAAACGAAGGCCGTGCCGTATTGGACGCGGTGCGTGTATTCGTTTTGTGGAATCTTCGAACTCACCACGTAGATGTGGTAAGGGAGCGCCATCACCCCCTGAAAGAAGAAGTCGGTTCCATTCTTCAAATCCTGCCAGGGAAGTTTGTCGCTCACGACATAGGCCGCGGTAAACATGATCGGAGCGGTTTCCCCGGCGACACGCGCCACGCCGAGAATGGAGGAGGTCAGGATCCCGGGAAGCGCATAAGGAAGAACGGCCTTCCGGATCGTCTGCCACTTCGTCGCACCCAACGCGAGCGACGCTTCACGGAAACCGCGAGGTATCGACTTGAGCGACTCCTCCGATGCCGTGATCACGACCGGCAGTACCATGAACGCGAGTGTGAACCAACCGGCGAGGAGCGACACATTCCAGCCCAGATAGATCACGAATAGGCCCACTCCGAACAGGCCGAAGACGATCGAAGGCACGCCCGCAAGATTGAGAATCGCCAGACGGATGAAATGGACGATCCGACCTTGCTTCGAATACTCGCTCAGGTAGATCGCGCTGGCCACCCCCAGCGTCAATGCAATGGTCATGGAACCCACCGTGAGAAGGACCGTACCCACGATACAAGGGAAAATTCCGCCCGCCGAATAAACATAGCTCTCGGTTTTGATTTCCGTCGGCTTTTTTCCCGCCGCGACGTCGCGGTCGATTTTATCCTGGCGAAAGGCCCGAAACGCTTTGTCGCCCATCTCGAGCTTCTTGCCCTCGTATTCGAAGACATGGAGGGATTCCGGCGCCTCGGTGAAAAACGGAACGTTCACAAAAGGAAACTCCTGCTGGAAAATGGCGTGCGACCCTTTGAAAACGATGTCCGCGAAGACGAATGCGCCACAGGCGAGCACCAAATAGGTGGCCAGGCGGAAGACGCCGAAGGACACCCGCTCGCCCGTGCGGGCGAAACCCGGCTTGGCTTGAAAAATGTGGGGCTCGGAGGGAGGGGTCATAACGGATCAACCGACCGCGATACGGTATTTTGCGACAATCTTCTGAGCCACAAAATTGATGAGCAGGGAAACACCGAAGAGCAGGATACCGACGACGAAGAGCGCACGGTAATGAATCGAACCCTGCGCGACTTCCCCCATTTCCTGCGCGATGATGCCGGTCATTGTGTGAACCGGTTGGGTGATCACACCGAGTCCCGCGGTGAAATCGGGAATCGCGATCCGATTGCCGGCGCAGAGCAGCACGACCATCGTTTCGCCGATCACGCGTCCGAGACCCAGCAAGACCGCAGAAATGATTCCGGAAAGTCCGGCGGGAACGATGATGCGCAGGATGGTCTGCAACCGCGTCGCTCCGAGCGCGAACGAGGCTTCCTTAAAGGACCGCGGAACGTTCTGGAGAGCGTCCTCGGCCAAGGTGAAAATCGTCGGCACCGCGATCAGCCCAAGGAGACAACCGGCGGTCAAGGCATTCAGTCGTTCGGCGACGGGGAACCCAGGGAACCAGTCCATCCATGGAACCTGGGAGAGCTTACGCAGCGCTTCGCCTAGAACCGCGATACCGAAGAAACCGAGCACGACAGAGGGGAAGGCGGAAATAAACTCGATGGACGGCTTGACGATACGCTGCTCGGCAGGCGACGCGACTTGATTGACGTAGATGGCCGCTCCCACCCCCAGCGGTATCGCCAGGGCCAGGGCAATCATGGAAATGAGCAACGAGCCGACGACCAGCGGGACGACACCGTACCAGTCCTGCCAAAAACTAGCAGTCAGCCAGTTGCGTCCGAACGCGAACGAGGTGAAAGAACTCCAAATAGGAACCGGGGCGGCGTAGTTCCAAGCGGCCATCTTCGCTTCGATCTCGGGAAAGCCCGCGATGTATAGATCGATCAGCTGGGAGAACCGGACAAGCCGTGCCTGCAAGGCGGGCGAGGCGATTTCGGGAGGACTACGCGCCAGTTCGACCAGCGATTTTTTCAGCGACTGGTTGAGCTCGAGATAGACCGCGCGCGACGCGAGAATCGGTTGCAGCTCCGCCGCAAAGTCTACCTTCTGGAGGACCACCGCAGCGGCTTCCGATCGATTTCCTGCCGCCGTCAGCTGCCGTCGCTGCTCGGTCTTGTCCTCGTTGATCGTGAATTTTGTCTTGATCGCGGAGGCGACGTCCGTGAGTTCGCTTACAAGGCCGCGCAGCGGATCGATCGACTCCTCGAAACGGGTCGAATACGCATCGAACGGACCGAGGCGCGCGTTAGCTTCCTCCAGAGACACCCCTTCCGTCTGGGTGAGCTTCGCGACCGCTGCCATCCGAATATCGAAGAGATACCGGGTAAGTGCACTAAAATCCTTTTCCTGTTGTTTGACGAAATCGACGTACTCCAGTCCGGCCTGACGGTAGACGGCGAGATTCCTGCCGTTTTGCCCGAAGAAATTCCAACCTTCACGAAAGAGAAAAACCGTGATCAATGCCAACACCAGGACCGCCACAAACGCGTTCCCCCCAAAAAACGCCTGGATACATTCGTCCCACGTGAGTCCGAAAAAACTCAACCGGCGTTTCGCGATGGGAAATGCCTGCGGATCGGCCACGGTGGTCGTGCTCGGCGATTTCATGAAGGTCGTGTCGTCTGCGACGTGCGCGATCGGACGTTGTTATCGGATCGGAACCATGCCAGACTTTCGAACGACCTCCTGTCCGACATCGCTCAAGGTGAACTCGATGAACTTGGCGGTTTCGCCGGTAGGCTCGCCATTGGTATAATAGAACGTGGGGCGCGAATAAGGGTACTTCTTCAACCGGACTTCTTCCTCGTTGGGAACATGGCCATCGATCGGGATCGTCTTCAGACCTTCCGCCTTGAGGTAGGCCAATCCGACGTAGCCGATGCCGTTGGGGTTCTTTCTCACCTCTTCGACGATCTGCTCGTTGCCCGCCATCTTTTGCGAGGAGGACGCATAGTCGCGCCGCTTCATCGCGAGTTCCTTCCAATCCGAATACGTTCCGGACGCCGTATTCCGCGTGTAAATCGAGATTCTTCCCGGCTTACCGCCGACCGCCGACCAATCGGTGACATCGCCGGTGAAGATCTGCTCGACCTGACGTTTGTTCAGGGCAGCGAGGGGGTTGCTGGCGTTGACCACAATTGCCATGCCGTCGTAAGCGACGATGGTCGGTTTCAGCGTGACGCCTTTGGCCTGAGCCGCGGATACCTCGGTGGGTTTGGCTCGGCGGGACGACATCCCGATGTTCGCCGTGCCATCCGTGATCGCGGTAAGTCCGGTCGTCGAACCCTCCGCGGCAATCTCGAAAGAGACTCCGGGGTGTTTGGCGAGGTACTCTTCCTTGAGCTGAGGAACCAATTTAGCTCCCAGCGTATCGGAACCCTTGATGACGAGTTTCTGGGCAGATGCCGTCAGTGTGATACAGGCGAGGACAGCGGTGAGGAGGATGATTTTTTTCATAACGAAACGGGTTTGAGCGACGAAATCGGGTTAGAATTTGACGACCAGATCGACCTGCAGGATCTGCGAGTGGTCCAGCCGAGCGACGGCGGATTGGAGCAGGGTTTCGCGGATATCGGTCGTGTAGAAATAGGAGACGTTAAAATTCGCGAAATCCGTGAGGTTGTAGCTGACGGCCAGCTTATAGCCTTCTTGGTTGAGATTTCCGAACGCGAAGTCCGAGTCGTTCAGATTGGGATCGACCCCACCCAGGCCGATCTTCCGATAGTCCAGACGAAGGCTATAATCGCCCTGCACCTTGCCCGTCCCGAACGCATAGCCGACGCCGGCCAGCCAAGCGAAGGCGTCTTTATCGCCATTGGACACGCCGTAGACCCGGCGAACCCGGCGTTGCGCCTCGAGATTGTACGAGCTATCCCAATACACTTTGAACTGGGTGCCGCTGCCGGCGACATTCGCCCAATTCGCTTCGCCGGCGAACGTGAGCAGGCTCAACCCGCGCGTGCTGCCGTTGAATGGCGTCTCGTTGTCCAACCCGTCGAGCACCGACTGATTGTAGACCATGTACCCGGGCGCCAAAATCACGCTGTTGGTCCGGTTTCCGATCTGGTCGACGCCGAACCAGCGGGTATAGACGCCCTGTTGGGCAAAGAGCCAGGCGTCACGACCGTTAGGACCGGCCGTCGATTCTGCCCGATCGTCCGCAATCGCCTGCATCGCACGAAACTCCACGGTGTCCTTGCCGGCGAGGAGATGGCGGTAGACCTCGGAGAATCCCTGGGGGTTGATATCGGTGTCCCACGTCAGGTCCGTGCTGTAGAGGGGATTCTTCTGCTTTCCCCCGACGAATAGCCAATTCAAATTGGGTTGGTACGAGACGTAGGCTCGGGCCAGATACAGGTTATAGTCGCTGCTGCCGTCCTGGAAGGTCTGATTGCCCGAGTCGGCGGCAGACGCGGTTTCGAACGCAAAGCCGGCACCCCACCCCTTTTGAAGGAGAGCGTCTCCGTTGAATCGAAAACGAAAGCGCTCGCGCGTCCGCTCGTTCGTGACCGTGCCATTCTGCGGAGCCTGCGTCTCGACCTGATGCCGAAGGCGAATATCGCCGGAGAGTTTGAACTCGGTCAGGGACGAACTCAGGTTCACCTTTCCAGCCGAGGTGTTCGCGACGAACTCCTTGATCAGCTCGGTCCGCAGCTCCTCGGCTTCCTGATCGCCGATGATGCCCTTTCGGACCAAAAGGTCGATCAAGGGGCCGCTGTCTTGGGCAAAGACGGCCGCGGTTTGGATCGCGGCAAAGACGCCCGCAAGGGCCGTATTTTTCAAAAAAGAAGAGAAACGATAGGTCATCGACTTGGGATTTGGTGTGTACCGCCCGGCCCAAGTGAATCCGGGGACCTCGCGCCACTGCCGACTGTTGCCGATAAACGTTACGAAAAGATGGCGTTTGTGTGACGAACACGCGAATTACGCCCGCGGGTGCGTGGCCTGCGTGTCAAAAAGGTCACATTTGAAGTCAAATGGCAATTAAGCCGCGTCCTTCGCTGCACACAACGCCGGAGACGCAATCTCGGCCTTTGCCTCCGAGTCGCCGTGGCCACTCGGTCGGGTTAAACGTGAACTTCGGTCGTCTCCGCGGCGGCGCTGGTCAGTTGGGTCAGTTCGTGGAGCGAGGTAAAGTGCTGGCTGAGGTCAAAGTCGCCGCCCAATCCACCGACTAATTTGTCGAAGAGATCTCGCTTCGAAGCCTTCAGCGCCTCGATGCGAGCCTCGATCGTGCCTGCGGTCACCATGCGGTAAACGAAGACAGTGCTCTTTTGACCGATGCGGTGAACACGGTCCACCGCCTGCGCCTCGACCGCGGGATTCCACCACGGATCGAGCAAGAAAACGTAGTCGGCAGCGTGAAGCGTGATACCGGTTCCTGCCGCTTTCAGCGAAACTAGCATGGCGGCGGCGCCTGACGCGTTCTGGAAACCCTGGACGGGCTTCTGACGATCCAGCGTCATGCCCGTCAATTCATAGCGGGGAAGATCCGGGAAACTCTGCGTCAGCGCGGTCCGCACCCGGTCCAGCAGCATCACAAACTGGGAAAAGATGACGACCTTGTGCCCGCTTCCCACGATCTCGGCGAGTTTCTCCATCAAGAGCATGATCTTGCCCGAATCCGCAAGTGGCGCTTTCAGCCAAGGCAACATGTCCGGATCGCAACAGACTTGACGCAGCCGCGTGAGGAGGGCGAGAAAACCAAAGCTCTTTTCGCGCATCGCAGCGCCGACGTCGTCGCCCAAGCGCTGCAACCCTTCCGCACAGATGCGCGCATATTCCGCCCGCTGCACGTCCGTCATGGGACAGATCAGCTCCATCTCGACCTTCCGCGGCAGCTCCGTGGCGACTTCGTTTTTGGTGCGTCGCAGGATAAACGGAGCCAGCTGGGTCCGCAGACGTTCCAGCGTGCCGGATCGGTCGGTGGTCAGGGCCGATTCGAACCCAGCGCGGGAGCCGAGCAATCCGGGGAGGAGAAACCTAAAAATACTCCACAAATCCAGCTGCCGATTCTCGAGCGGGGTGCCCGTGAGAACGAGCCGGTGCCGCGAGCGGATGGCAAAACAGGTCTGCGTCACCTTCGCGTCGGGGTTCTTGATGAACTGCCCTTCGTCGAGCACCGCGTAACCGAAATCCACATTCTCCAGGAGGGCGCGGTGCTTGCGCAGCTGCGTGTAGCTGGCCAGCCAGATCACCGGGTCCTTCCGCGTCGCAAAATCGTTACCCGTCTTTAGAACGTCCAGTGCCAGCGCAGGAAAAAACTTGGCGATTTCCTCGCGCCAGACGGGCACGACGCTCGCGGGACAAACGATCAGAGTGGGCTGTCCGGCGATCGCCCGCACGGAAAGAAGCGACAAGACCTGAAGCGTTTTGCCCAAACCCATTTCGTCCGCGAGTAAACCATGGCAACCGGCGTTGCACAGGTGGCTCATCCATTCGACGCCGCGGCGCTGATACGGACGCAGCCACGTCGGCAGCTCGGGAGCGTCGTTGACCGGAGCGAGTACCTTCTGACGCCAAGCCTCCAGGTCGGGCGAAAGCGTGAGCTTCATCCGCGCATCGTTGAAAAGCGAAAAAATCAGATACGGCGAAAGCGTCCCATCGGCATGGGTGTCCGCGACGTTGCGCTGCCAGGCGTGGACCGAAGCCAGCTTCTCGGCAGGCAACGTGACAATTCCCAAGCTCGGGAGAATCATCGGATTGGTGCCGCTCTTGGTCACCAAGGCGACCTCCTCTTCGGTCAGCAGTCGCTCGCCAGCCCGAAAAATCCAGCGCAGATCGAGGGATCCGGCTCCATCGCCGCGACCGCCGCGCCGTTCCGCCACCGCTTCGATTTCGATCGAGAGCGGTCCTTTCAAGAGCCGTGCCGCCGCGTCGTCCAGCTCGACCGCGAACAGACGTTTCCAGGCAGGCAGGGTAACCTTAAGGAAATTCGGGATTTCGACCACCGAGCCGAGCGTATAGACCCCGCTTTCCGCATGATAGGCGAAATGAGCTTTGCGCGCATAGGCGGCCAGGCCGATCAACTTCGCCCGTTCGCTCGAGGTGACGTGTCCGTTGCCGTTCGAATGGGCCGCCACGCCATGAGCCGCCGTGCGCGTCTGGTCGGCATTTTTCCAGTACGCCTGAAAAACCAGACCTTCCACCCGGGTGTTGAAAGAGAGAACAAGCGGGCGAGCCGGACCACCGTGGACCGAACCGCCGACCCGGGGCACCGCGCCTGCCGGAGAGCCGGTTCGAGAGGTCGAGGCGCTCGCACCGGATCCATAAACCCGGCCGTAGTTGGAACCCGGGGTAGGTCCATTGCCATTTTCATGGATTCCCGCCGAGGTTGCCGTTCCCTCCCCGTTCGCATGCCCGTGCCGGCCTTTCGAAACCAAAGGAGTGCTCGCGTGGTCGCTTGACGAGACCGAGGAATCGGGAAGCGGAGAGACCTCATCGGCCACTAATTCCTCGATTTCGTGCAATCCGGCCACCGCCAAGGCCCGGGCAACGTCAGGGTCGGTCGAAGACGACCGCACGCTCAGCCCCTCGCTACCCCATTCGATCACCGCATATTCGTCGCGCTTTTCGACCCGACGGTGCACGATCGCGTCCTTATCGGTTAACTCCAGCTCGCGGACTTCCCCTTGCCGATAGATCCGGGCACCTTCGTCGAGCTGGCGCGTCGAGAAGATGCCATCCCATTCTTCGGATAGCTTTTCGAACCAGAACTCAACCGACCGGGGAGTATAAACGCGTTTGGGCCCGTGTGTGTGCATCCAGCTAAAAGAGTCGGTTCTAAATCGGCTCCTTTCACCCGCAATCCTAATATATCCGTCGGCGAAGTTCAGCGCGTGGATTAAGCCTTTTGGATGACTCTCACGGATAATGACTTTGGCGCTCGTTCACTGCGTAAACCGTTTGCCCGCGAGGATACATGCGATCGTACGAAGTCCTCTCATCGCAGACAGTGCTCTCCAAAACGGAAACCGAAACTACGCGAGCATTTGATGCAATGCAGCAACAGTACGATCGAGAGCACCTCGATTGTGCCGATGCCACTCTGCCGCTGCCGTCGCCATGACCTCACGTTCGGCAGGCTCATGAGCAAGTTGGAGAATCGCGATTTTCAACGCTTCCGCATCCTCAACCACCATGGCTGCGCGACTTTGCACCAGTTCCTGCGCGATCGAGCGGAAGTTGCTCATACCGGGTCCGAATAAAAGCGGCTTGCTCAGTGCCGCCGCCTCAATCGGGGTCTGACCTTCATGATGGGGTCGCAGGCTCTTCCCCACAAAAACGAGTTCGGCCAGCTGCGTCAGCTTTCTGAGCTCCCCGGTCGTGTCGGCGAGCACGATGTCCACCGAACCCGGAGCCGAGCCCGTCGAACGGACGTGGAAGGTGAAGCCCGATTCCGCAAGCAGGGGAACGATCTCTTGGCGACGTTCCGCGTGTCGAGGAACGAGCAACAAACGCCACGTGCGATCCCGCTCACGGACTGCGCGAAAGGCGGAGATCATCGCCAGCTCTTCCCCGGGCCAGGTGGACGAGCCGAGCAACACTTTCCCGTCTTCCGGGAAGCCGAGCGATGCGCGGAGGGCGCGGACCTCACCCGCCTCCAGTTCTGCGATCGCCACGTCCAGTTTGAGATTGCCCGTGGTTTTGAGCCGATCTTCTCGAACGAAACCGAGCGCAAGAAATCGCAGCCGGTCCAGGTCCGAACCTGTCAGGATCATGGCGATCCCGCCGAACAACGGCTTGAGTGCAAAGCCCAGCCACCGCATGCGTCGGAAACTGCGATCGCTCAGACGAGCGTTGATGCACACCACCGGGACGCTGCGGGCGCGGGCTTGAGCGAAATGCTCGGGCCACCATTCGCCCTCTACCATCACGACGAGGTCCGGAGCAAGGCTGCGCCAGGTTCGCCGCGAAAACGGCCAGGCATCGAGGGGAAAGTACCCGATCGCGACGGTGCACGAACCATAACGCCGCTCCGCCAGCGCAAAGCCCGTGCTCGTCGTCGTGGTCAGTACGATTTCGACGTGGGGATCCGCTTTAAATGCGTCGAGGAGCGGCCCGATTGCCAGAAGCTCACCGACGCTGACCGCTTGAATCCAGATGCGCTTCGCTCCCGCGACCTTCGCCGGAACGCGGTCGAACCCGCCGAAACGGTCGCCGAAATGTCGCCCATACCCTCCGCGTCGACGCATGCGCCACAGATAGAAAGGCGCTCCGACGAGAAGCACCGGACCAAACAGCAGGCGGTAAATCCAAAGGATCATTACGTTTCGCTCGCGCGATAAACGGGTTGCTTTGCCCGCTTGCAGCGCATCGCGCCAGTATTTTTCTCGTCCAAACAATTGCCTATGGCGACTCTTCCGGGCGAAAACTACGCCCATCGGCCCGGGAATTTCAGCTTGTGACTCTCCCGGCCGTTAACAACCGTCGACAACGCCTATGATCTATTTGCTCGGTGGCTCCGGTTACGTAGGGCATGCCTACCAACAGCTTCTCACTCGCAAGGGTATTTCTTTCAAGAACTTAAGAAGGAAAGAGCTCGATTACGCCGATCCGGCCCGCCTGACCGAAGCGCTGAAAGCGGATCGTCCCGAGTTCGTCATCAACGCAGCCGGCTACACCGGCAAACCCAATGTCGATACCTGCGAATTGCACAAGGCCGACTGTCTGCAGGGAAATGCGGTTTTACCGGGAGCCATCGCTCAAGCCTGCGAAGCCGCAGGTGTTCCGTGGGGACATGTTTCGAGCGGATGCATTTACACCGGCGCGCGGCCCGGCGGCTCGCCCTTCACGGAGGAAGACATCCCCAACTTCACGTTCCGTCAAAACAACTGCTCTTTCTACAGCGGCACGAAAGCCCTTGGCGAAGAGGTCCTTGCCGACAAACCGCAGCTCTATGTGTGGCGGTTGCGCATTCCTTTCGACCACATCGACAGTCCGCGCAATTACCTCACCAAGCTGATGCGATACTCGAAGCTCCTCGAGGCGACCAATTCGATCTCGCAGTTGCACGAGTTCGTCGCCTCGACGTTTGCGTGCTGGGAAAAGCGGGTGCCGTTCGGCCTTTATAATGTCACCAACCCCGGCGAGGTCACCACCCGCGAGGTGGTCGAACTCATCCGCAAGAGCGGCGTATCCACCAAGGACTTTCAATTTTTCAGGGACGAAGGCGAATTTATGCAGATCGCCGCGAAGACTCCTCGCAGCAACTGCGTCATGAGCTCTTCCAAACTTGCCTCCGTCGGCATCTCCCTCACCGACGTGCGCGAAGCGATTTCCCGCGATCTGCGCGACTGGAAAACGAGCTGAGTCCGCTCGTCGCGCGCGCGCTCACCCTCTCCTCTCATGAACGTACTCGTCACCGGGGGCTGCGGCTTCATCGGCAGCAATTTCATTCGTCAGCGTTTGACCGAAGCGGGGTCGCCGCTCGGTGCCCTCGTCAATCTGGATTGCCTCACCTATGCGGGAAATCCGGCCAACCTCGCGGATCTCGCGGGGGACATCCGCTACGTTTTCGTCCAAGGCGATATCGGAGACGAGCCCCTCACTTCGCGCCTTCTGAAAGAGCAGGCGATCGACGCCGTGGTCAATTTCGCCGCAGAAAGTCACGTCGACCGCTCGATCGATTCGCCGGAGCCCTTCATCCAGACAAACGTGCTCGGCACTCTCCGCCTTTTGAATTCGGTCCGCCGCCATTGGGCCGCGCTGCCCTCCCCGCGCAAAGAGAGTTTTCGCTTCCTGCACGTATCCACGGATGAAGTATACGGCACGCTTCACGCCGGCGATGCGCCTTGGAACGAGGAATGTCCTTACGAACCGAACTCGCCTTACGCCGCGTCCAAAGCGTCCAGCGACCACCTCGTCCGTTCGTTCAATCGCACCTACGGTCTACCTGTCCTCACGACGAACTGCTCCAATAACTACGGGCCCTATCATTTCCCCGAGAAGCTGATTCCGCTTGTCATCCTCAACGCGCTCGAGGGAAAAACCCTTCCCGTCTACGGGGACGGTCAGCAGATCCGCGATTGGCTCTACGTCGAGGACCACGCCTCGGCGATCTGGCTCGTCCTGCGGAACGGTCGCGTCGGCGAAACCTACAATGTCGGCGGCCTCAACGAACGCCCGAACCTGGAAATCGTGAAAAGAATTTGCGAGCTGCTGGACCGCAAAAGCCCGAAGTCCGACGGCACCTCCTATACCGCGCAAATCGCCTTTGTCGCGGATCGTCCGGGACACGACCGTCGGTACGCGATCGACAGCACCAAGCTGCGCACGGAACTTGGCTGGGTTCCCCAGGAAAACTTCGACACCGGCATTGAAAAAACCGTCGACTGGTACCTCACCCATCGCGAGTGGGCCGCCGACATCGCCCGCCGCGCTTATCAACGCCAACGCCTCGGAATGGCCGCCTCCGTCTAACCGTGACCGCTTCCCTCGCTTCTCCCTCGCGTCGCGGCATCGTCCTCGCCGGCGGTACCGGCACCCGCCTGTTTCCGCTGACCATCGCAGTCTCCAAACAGCTGATGCCCGTGTACGACAAGCCGATGATTTATTATCCGCTGTCGGTGCTGATGCTCGCGGGAATACGCGAGATCCTCATTATCTCGACCCCACTCGATCTGCCTTTGTTCAAACGGCTGCTGGGCGACGGATCGCAATTTGGCGTTTCTCTAAGTTACGCCGAACAACCGAGCCCGGACGGCCTCGCGCAGGCGTTTCTGATCGCGGCCCAGGTGGGCTTTCTCGACGAAAACACCCCCTCCGCCTTGGTGCTGGGCGACAATCTTTTCTACGGGCACGACTTTCAAAAGTCGGTACAGGCGGCGAGCCTCCGGACAGAGGGAGCGACCGTCTTCGGTTACCACGTGGCGAATCCGACGTCGTACGGCGTCGTGGAGTTCGCACCGGACGGACGGGTACTTTCTCTCGAGGAAAAACCCAAGACTCCGAAGTCCAACTTCGCCGTTCCCGGCTTGTATTTCTACGACCGCGCTGTCGTGGCTCTCGCCCGGTCTCTGAAGCCTTCCCCGCGTGGCGAACTGGAGATCACCGATCTCAACCGTCTCTACTTGGAGCGAGACACGTTGCACGTCGAAATCATCGGACGCGGCACCGCCTGGCTCGATACCGGCACCCACGACTCGCTGCTGGAAGCCGCGCAATTCGTCCACGTGATCGAGAATCGTCAGGGCTTGAAGATCGCCTGCCTGGAGGAAATCGGCTGGCGACAGGGCTGGCTCGCTCGGACCGCGCTCGAGTCGCAAATCGAACGGCTGGGCAAATCCGGATACGGAGAATACCTGAAGCGCCTGCTCTGACCCCGCTCGTTCGTTCCGCAACGATGTCACCCCGCCCCAAGGTACCTGACGGCGGTCAAGTGTCGGCTCCGTTCGTCACGCCTGCGACGGAGAATCCACCGCCGCTCGTCTCCTTCGTCGTTCCCCTCTTCAATTGCCTGGCGCTTACCCAGGCAATGGTCGCCAGTTTAAAAGCGACCCTTCCGCGGGGCCTTCCACACGAACTGATCCTCGTCGACGACGGCAGCACAGACGGAACGTCCGCGTGGCTCGATTCCCTCGACGAACCGTCCATTCGAACTCTCGGGAACGAAGGAAACGTCGGTTTTGCGGTATCGACCAACCGAGGTGCTGCCGCCGCCCGGGCCGATATTCTTGTCCTGCTGAACAATGACTTGATTCTCACACCGGGATGGCTGGAACCCCTGCTTTCGGAGTTCTCTCGCCTCGGAACACGAGCGGGGGCGATCGGAAACGTCCAGCGCACGGTCCAGGATGGAACTGTCGACCACGTCGGGATCGTCATCAATCTCAAGGGAAAACCGGAGCACGAGCGCGACCTTTCCGCCGGCTCCCTCTGGTCACGGCTGCGGGGCGCTCGCCGCGTCGATGCGGTCACCGGGGCATGCCTCTTGATCGCCCGCAGCCTTTGGTTGGAGCTCGGCGGTTTCGACGAACGTTTCGTGAACGGCTGCGAAGATGTCGACCTGTGCTTTCGCACGACGGCCCACCGCCGGGTCAATCTCGTCGTCCTGCGCAGCGTCGTAAAACATCACGTAAGCAGTTCCGCGGGACGAAAACGTCGCGACGAAGTAAATACGCTTCGACTGACGCTGAAGTGGCGGGACACGCTGGTGATCCTCGCCGCCCGTCGCTGGTGCTTGGATTTCCTCAACCGGGCTTGGACTCATCCGCGGGAACCGGTGGACGTCACCAATGCCGCCGCAGCGTTTTTCTACGGCTTGCATCTCCTCCCAAACCCGCCGTCGTTTGCCCTGCTCGCCATGAACGCTTCCGTCGACTTGGAACTGACCCGCTGGCGGGCGCTCGGATTGGACACCGCTTAACGCGTCCACTACTTTTTGATCTTCTCCAAGTACACGACGACTTCGAGATTCTTGTATTCCCGAGCGATTTCGAGCGCGGTGACGCCGGGCTTCGACCGAATGAAGGGATCCGTCCCGCGATCGAGGAACAAGTGGACCAAGGCAACGCTTCCCCCGACTGCCGCCTCGTGAAGGGGAGTTCCCCCGAGCTCGCTCAGAATGTTCGGATCCGTACCTCCGTCGAGGAGCAGACGGGCGATCTCCAGCTGGTTCTTGGCGGCCGCATGATGAAGCGGAGTCCAGCCCCGGTTATCGCGCACGGACGGATCCGCCTTCCCGCGGAGCAACGCGGCGACGACGGGCGCGTCGCCTCTCTCCACGGCCAGGTGGAGCGGAGAACGGCCGGAGGAATCCGGTGTTTTTGCACTTGCACCCGCCGCGAGCAGGACCAGGACGATTTCCGTCTTCCGCCTCAGGATCGCCTGATGCAGCGGCTGCAGTTTTGCACCCGAGTCGCCGTTTACCCGAGCCGGATCGGCCGCAAGGTGACGTTTGACGTCGTCCAAATCGCCCCGCGCGATCGACTCGTCGATCGTCGCGTAGAGTGGTGCACGCGGCGGCGACGAGACCGTCGCCTCTCCCTGCGAGGCGTGACCCGCGACCGCAATCCACCCAAAGACGAGAAGACGAAGAAAGGTCACACCGAGGAGCGGCGTCGCCGCGCTCACGCGAGGGTGAAAGCCGGAAGTTTGACAATCTTTCCGCCCGCCAGCGCCGATTCGTGTGCGCACAATCCCACGCAGGTCCAGTTCGCCGACTTGGGGGCATTCGGATAGGGCTCGCGGTCCTCCTTCAGGGCCGAAACGAATTCGTGCGCAAGGTGGGGATGGGATCCACCGTGTCCCGCGCCTTGGGTGAAACTGAGATGGGATTTTTTACCGAGGTCGTAGACGCCTTTCGTGGTGAACTTTCGAATACCGGCCGGCAGCCGTTTGGCATAGTCGGGCACCGTCACCTTCTGCGGAATCTTCGCCTCCGCCTTTTTCGCGGTGTGCAGCACATGCGGTTCGTGCTCGATAAGCGACCATTCGAACGACTGCTGGGAGCCGTAGACATCGATGCTTTCGCGGTACTGACGGGCGGTATCGAAGAGGGAACGAATGATCCGTGCGCATAAATCGGAGTCCTTGAACTTGATGTGTGCGGTCTCCACGGCGAACGGGGAGCCATAATGCTTGACGAGCTCGGGCCGGATCGTGCCCGAACCGAAACAGGACACATATTCCGCCTTTGCATCGGTCAACGCCAGCAGCGGTCCGACGCAGTGCGTGGCATACCACATGGGCGGCAGTCCGGGCCAGTAATTGGGCCAGCCGTCCATGTCCTGCTGATGGCTCGCCTGCAGGAACTGAATTTTCCCGAGATCGCCGCGATCGTACCGTTCCTTCACATACAAATATTCCCGGGCATAGACCACCGTCTCCATCATCATATAACGCAAACCGGTCTTCTTGCTGAGGTCCACGATCCTCCGGCAATCGGCGATCGACGTGGCCATGGGCACCGTGCAGGCCACATGCTTGCCCGCCTTCAACGCCTTGATCGTCTGCTCGGCATGGTCGGGGATGGGGGTGTTGATGTGAACGGCGTCGATCTCCGGATCCCGCAGCAGTTCGTCGTAGTCGGTGAATCCTTTGGGGATGCCGAACGCCGCCTGCAACGAGGCCAGCTTCGTGGGATCCCGCTGGCACACCGCGATCAAGTGCGCGTCAGGGTGCGCCTGATAAATCGGAATGAATTCCGCGCCAAAGCCGAGACCGACGATAGCGACGTTGATTTTTTTGAGCATGGGAACCGAGGACACGAAGCGATTTGAAGGTGGAAATTCGGCGGAGCGGCGCGGGGGGCGGCGACCAGTCGGACAACAAAACGATAAGAAACAAGATCGAAAACACCGGGCACTTTCCCACTCGCCTTGATTTGACGAACCCCTTTCCACAGTCACGCTCCGAACGGCCGAACGCCGTCCGGGCTCTCCCTTCTCGCATCCAATCGATTCGCGATCGCCTGGAAGTCTTAACCTCCCTCTCACCTTGAGCACCCTTTCGCCTTCTCTCAATCGTCGCGGGTTCCTCAAGCTGTCCGCCGTTGCGGGCGGCGGTTTGGTCCTCGGGACCTGCCTGCAGTTTGCGGACGACGCGTTCGCCGAAGGCAATCCGGCGATCGCGAAAGCCACGGCGGAAGCGGGCGGATCGCTCAACGCCTTCGTTCGGATCTCTGCCGACGGCAAGATCCTCATCGCTGCCCATTCGCCGGAGGGCGGCCAGGGTGTCCGGACCTCGTTGCCGATGCTTGTCGCCGAGGAACTCGAGGTGGACTGGAAGCAAATCTCCATCGAACTGGTCCCGCTGGACCCCATCTACGGAGCCCAGGTCGCGGGTGGAAGCACCGCGATGCCCCGCCTTTATACGCCGCTGCGTCAGATGGGCGCAACCGCCCGGATCATGCTCGTGCAAGCTGCCGCTCGACGCTGGGGAGTACCGGTCGAGTCCTGCATCGCCGCTCACGCCCAAGTGACGCACACGCCCTCGAAACGCATTTTGACCTACGCCGAGTTGGCCGCCGACGCCGCCAAGTTGCCAGTGCCCGACGCGAAGACGGTTCCCTTGAAGGATGCCAAAGACTTCAAGATCGTCGGCCAGCGCATCGGCGGGATCGACAATCCGGCGATCGTCACCGGCAAGCCTCTTTTCGGGATCGACCAAACTTTGCCCGGAATGCTCTACGCCGTCTTCGAGAAATGCCGGGTTTTCGGCGGCAAAGTCGCCTCGGCCGATCTCGCCGCAGTCAAAGCGTTACCCGGCGTGCGCGACGCGTTCGTCATCGAAGGTACGACCAATCTGAATGGCTTGATGCCGGGCGTCGCCATTATCGCCGACTCGACTTGGTCGGCAATGAGCGCCCGCCGTCAGCTCAAAGTCACATGGGACGAAGGCCCACGCGCCAACGACAGCTGGGCTGGGTTTGTGGAGAAAGCCGAAGCGTTGGCTCTCCAGACAGGAGAGCAAACGCTTCGGCAGGATGGCGACGTAGCGGCGGCCGGTGCCCAAGCGGCCAAAACACTGGAGGCCAAATACGTTTACCCCTTCATCTCCCACGCGAATCTGGAACCGCAAAACTGCACGGCCTGGTTCAAAGACGGCGTCATGGAAGTGTGGGCCCCCACCCAGCGTCCGCAAGGCGGCCAGGACCTGATTTGCGAGGTGCTCAAGCTTCCGAAGGAAAAGGTGAAGGTAAATCTCACCCGGATCGGCGGCGGCTTCGGACGCCGCTTGAGCAGCGATTTCATGATCGAGGCAGCGGCGATCGCCCAGCGGGTGAAGGCACCGATCAAATTGACTTGGACGCGGGAGGACGATCTCCGCCACGATCATTTTCGCCCCGGTGGCCTGCATTTTCTCAAGGGCTCGGTCGACGCCCAGGGCAATCTTTCCTCCTGGCAGAATCATTTCGTCACCTTCGGAAACGCCAAAGGGAAACCGGGGAGCGGCGGCAGCCTCTCGCCCGACGAGTTTCCGGCGCGGTTCCTTCCCAACTATCGCGCCGAGATGTCCCTGATCGAGTGCAA
>Ga0105044_10001373_pt1 | contig 32285 bp, 27 predicted proteins | sample MAT01_FD_78092 | JGI IMG/M metagenome (GOLD analysis project Ga0105044, IMG submission 78092) | Freshwater microbial communities from Lake Fryxell liftoff mats and glacier meltwater in Antarctica - MAT-01 | ecosystem: Environmental > Aquatic > Freshwater > Ice > Liftoff microbial mat | place...
CATGAATTGAATTCACACTTTCCACTTTCGAATTCAGGTATAACCGTTCCAGATCTAAAGGTGCGTCAACAACCAATACTCCATTGACATTAATTTTACTTATTGTTTTTTTTAAGTAATTAGCTAAAAGAAAAGAGCTATTTCCTCCTCCGGAGAATCCTTTTAAATAAATATTTTCATTGACAACTTTATTACTATCAAGAATTTGAAATATCCTTTCTGCAAGTGAATGTTTTTCACTCTCAGAGAGCCACAATTTACGATTATAATCTAATAATAAGGTGGTGATCCCTTCCTGCCTGATATCTTTTAAAAAAGCTGCTTCGGCTTTGGTATGTTCATTGTTGCAGGGAAATAAAACTAAAACGTCATGCTGATAATCTGAAACTATTAATTCATAATCGTCATCATTAAATTCTCTGACATCTGCACAAGCAGTAAAAAATAAAAATAACAAAAACGTTTACGAACGGGAAGCATATTTTTACCTTATCGCAAACACTTTTCATAAGTTTCATAACTCACTATGTGAAGAGTTACAAAAATATTCAATCACAAATTTTTTTAGTTAAAATGTTTTGATATAAAAGCAATCAGTTGCCCATCGCTCATTTTGTTGGATGTGCTATCTGAGGAGGTAGTATCTTTAAATTGTGGTGTTTCAGCAAGAAATTTTATAAACTGTTCTTGAATCTGACCAGTTCCTGTTATATGAACTTCTTCAACATTCACCATTTTGGCGGCTATTTCCTTAAAAAACTTGTTTGTTAAGCCAATTTCCTGATTATTGGAGGCACTTTCACTTGAATTTTTATTTGTATTGGCACTTTTAACATGGCCCAGTACTATAAAATCCCCGGAATCAACACTTTCTCTACCTAAAATAGTGGCATGATGGGAATCCATCCACACACCGAATTGCTTTACATTTGTATTTGACATTGTATATTGTTTTTTCAAAGGTAGCACTAAATGTGGATAAATAGGGGAATACTTCATGGTGTGTGAAAATGATTGAAAGTAATCTATTTATTCCTATAGCGCATGTCCGAGCAAATTAAATCCAAAAATAAACCTGTTTCAGCAAATTTTATCAACATCACGGTATTAAGTCCTTCATGGGCGCTTAATTTTTTGAATCAACCGAAAATTTTAATATTTCGTTACTCTGCTGTGCTACCTATTTCTTTTTTATCAATAAAGATGCCGCAATACTTGCTAAGAGCATACCCAAAACAGCAAACAGGGCATATTCAATTGGCATCTTATAAACATCTGAAATCAGCATTTTTATTCCTATAAAAATTAAAATAAATGACAATCCAATATGCAGATATCTAAAGAGGTTAATCATTCCGGCTAAAGAGAAGTATAGCGATCGTAACCCTAATATTGCAAATACATTTGATGTAAATACAATGAAAGTATCTGTTGTAATGGCTAATATTGCCGGTATGGAGTCCACTGCAAAAATTAAATCAGTTATTTCAACAAAAACAAGAACAATGAAAAGTGGTGTAGCAGCCCAAATTCCATTTTGAAGCTTTACAAAAAATTTATCATCATGATATTCATTTGTAACCGGTATCATCCTCCTTACCAACTTGATGATAAAGTTTTTCTCCGGATCTAGTTTTTTATCCTTCTGAAATAACATTTTAATTCCCGATACAATTAAGATGGCTCCAAAGACATAAATGATCCAATGGAATTTTGTAATCAAAGCCACGCCGGCAAAAATGAAAATTATCCTCATTACTAAAGCACCCAGAATGCCCCAGAATAAGACTTTATGTTGATATTGGGCAGGCACTTTGAAGTAAGAGAAAATTAAGATGAATACGAACAGGTTATCAACACTTAATGACAATTCAATTATATAACCGGTCAAAAATTCTATTGATTTGTCGGGGCCTTTCCAAAAATAAACAATTAACCCAAAAATATTTGCCAATACTACCCAAACTAATGTCCACGACAAGGATTCCTTAAAAGTTACGACGTGCGATTTACGATGAAACACACCTAAATCAAGCGCCAGCATTGCAACCACAAACAATGAAAATGCAATCCAAAAATAAAGTTCTGTTTCCATTATTACAAATTTTAAAATTCAGTATTACACGTGAGTAATCTAAATTGTATTGGAATTAAATGTGAATTGAAATTAAATGGTGTAAAAAATTTTGGAATTCCACAAAGAAACTGAGATTACGATAATTCAACAATCACTTAAGAAACCAGGGTTCTGGTTTCTTAAGTGATTGTTGATATGTTTCTAATTTATAGAATTAAAAATCAAACAAGTCCCCTAAAAAGGATTTCCGCTTTTTGTGACCATAGTACCTATCATCGTCATACTTGCGTGGTTTATCATAATATCGGTCCTTATTCGAGGTATTTTCACGGCTGTTATCCTCTTTTCGGTTTTCTCCGGCCGTATTTTCACTGGCAGATTTTTCAATAATCTTATCCAATTCCCCTCTATCGAGCCAAACACCGCGGCATTTCGGACAATAATCAATTTCAATACCGGCACGATCACTCATTTTGAGTTCGGTATTACACGATGGACATAACATGGCAATTTATTTTAATATTGTTTTAATATTTTTAGTCTAAAAATGTTACTTTCCCTGTAGTAATGTCGTAGTAAGCACCAACAATTTTGACTTTATTTTCGGATATAAGTTCTTTCAAAACACTACTTTCTCTCAGAATATCGGCAATTGTCATCTTAACGTTATTTTTTGCTGTTTCATCCAGCACTTCATCCGGATTGTTTTTATCTCCAGTGATAGCCGGCTTAATTTGATCTACCAGTTGGGTTAAATTTCCAAGCACAGCGTTATCAATAGCACCTTTTACTGCACCGCATTTATTATGCCCCATAACCACTATTAATTTAGTTTCTACAACTTTCGTTGCAAATTCCATACTTCCAATAATATTTGGATCTTCTATGTTACCTGCCACCCTGGCAACGAATATATTCCCAATGCCTTGATCAAAAATAATTTCAGGTGGAACTCTAGAATCAAGACATGATAATATTAGTGAATGAGGCTTTTGGCCTAATTTTGTACTCTCAATTTGTTCTTTGTATCCAATATTAATAGGTTCAGCATTTAGGAACCTCTGATTTCCATTTTTTAATTCTGCTAAGGCTTCATCTGGAGTATTGATAATTGGAGGAGCTATAGGAGCTACTTTTTCGGAAGGTGTTTCCGCCACAGGTTTCTCAGTCTCAGTTTGACCGCATGATACCATGACCAAAGGAATTATAAAAGTTAAAATAAAGTTTCGGGTTGTTTTCATGTTTGTCTTTTTTAGTTGTTAATATGAAGATTACTTAAGATTGTAGACTTTTTTTTATAATTTAAAGACTTTTGCTAATCTTATAAATCAAAGTCACTGAATTTTATTTCCGCAAAGATAGTGTTATTATTACATTTAATAGTATTACTATCAAACAAAATATTATTACTTTTGTTTTACAATCACGTAGTTTTTATAAGTTAACGTATTAATATATAGATAATTACCAATATTCCATTCTAGTCATACCTTATTAAAAGATCAAAGAGTAGTAGATCCTAAGAAAAATACTATATTATTGAATATGAATGCATTAAAAATTTTAAAGTAAATATATTCCTTTCAAAAAAGTTGAAATTTGAAAACCAACGACATATAATTTTCAATAAAATAGACATAATTTGTTTGCTCATGGCAATTGCGGGAGTATAAATAGAATTATTAAATTACAACAGCGTTCAAAATTTTCTAAGTTCGATAAGATTATAGGTTATTTATAGCAACGGGAATTCTACTCAAACAGAACAGATGACAACATATTCATTAGTTTAATTGGGAACTGTAACAAATATTTCTATTGGGAAACCATCAAAAAATCGTATTAAAATAAAACACATGGAGTTAACAGTACAAATTAAAATGAACGAAAAGCTCTTTCTTCGCAATCCTGAAGATACCGAGCTGGGAAGAGAGATTTTACGAAACAGTATTATTTTAATTCATAAAGCCGGATTTGAAATATTTACCTTTAAAAAACTTGCAGAAGAAATGGGCACAACTGAAGCGAGTGTTTATAGGTATTTTGAAAACAAACATCGTTTACTAGTCTACATAGTTTCATGGTATTGGAGTTGGTTAGAATATAAAATCGCAGTACATACCAACAATATTGAAAAACCGGAAATAAAATTAAAAAAAGCCATGCATATATTAAGCACTCCTGTTAAGGATGATATTAATACCAAGCATGTTGATGAACGGTTGTTGTACGAAGTAGTAATGTTGGAGGGAGCAAAAGCATATCTTAACAGACAGGTTTCGGAGGATAATAAAAACAGATTTTTTAAACCTTACAAAGATTTATGTACAAGTGTTGCTTCCATAATTTCACAATGTAATCCCAAATATAAATACCCCCGTTCATTAGCCACTACCATTATAGAGATGGCTCATTTCCAAAACTTTTTTATGAAAAATTTACCGGCACTTACCGACTTTGGAAATTCAAAAGATGAATCGAAAGTAATAAAATTTCTGGAAGATTTAGTGTTTTCATCCTTGTATCCATCTAAGTCAAAATAAATTTAATTCACTAAAAAAATAAAAAAAGGAGCAGAACTATGTCTGCTCCTTATCACAATAATTTTTTTATTTACTTAGCCGGTGTTGCTGGCATGGAAGTTACGTTCATATCGCGAACGCAAACATATTTACCATCACGTTTTTCGAAGTAACTCATATAGTGCCCTCTGTTAATTTCTTCACCTGCAGCATTCATTTCCTGCCATGATCCAATCTCTACGGCTTTATCGCCTTCTGCAAACAAGTCAACTACTTTATACACGTTGGTAGTTCCGGAAGTGTCTTCAGCGATACGAGCAGCGATATAAGATTTAATTGCTTCCTTACCAGCCTGAGGCTCTTTATTACGGCTGTAACTCACTGCATCATCGCTGTAATATGCTACCACTGCGTTGGCATCCTTCGCTTTTTCACCGGCGGCATAAGCATCTTCCATAGCCTGAATTTCTACACGAAGTGCATCCATATCAATTGCTTTAGAAGCTTCTGGAGCAGGTGTTGGTGTTGAGCAGGAAACCATAAACAAGATGATCCCGGCACATAATGCGGTTAATTGTGTTTTCATTTTCATAAAGATTTTGGGGTTTATTAAGATTTGTTTTGGTGAAAGATAAAAATCATTTATTACTAAATAAAATTATTACAACTAAATTCCATTTCTAGTGAGCAATTACCAACTTTCTACAATAAATTGAATGTTGTGATAAAAATGAAACCATATAAACACCATTTGCATGTTCCGAAATGTCAATGATAGGATCATCCAAGGTTATTTTTTTTCTATAAATTAATTTTCCGGTTGCATTAAAAATCTCCAGAGTTCCTTTTGGACCGGTAACTGAAAATATTCCGTTTCCGGGATTAGGATAAATCCTTATTTGTGGAGAAATACCCTCTGCCAATTCATCAGTACCCGTGATAAATAAGTAATTGGAAATATAATTAGGTAACCCCGCTGCAGTTCTATGCCCATTTCCAAGGAAAAGCGCCGAATCCTGCACATTGCATGCACTACCCGGCAGCTCAGGATCTGATATGGTTCCCATCCAGTTATTTTGATAGTAGCTAATATATATTTTGCCATCAGGGGCAGCTTGAATACCATAAATCTGAGATTGTCTAAAATTTACTGAGAATGCAGAAGCTAAGATTGCAGTATTCGTTGGCAGACTCATGTCCATTTGATAGAGATTGTACCCACTACCAGCTCCTGCCGATACATATAATTTTGAATCTTGTGGTGAAATTTCAACTCCATAGGGTTGTTGAAGTAACGGCATGGTATAAGAACCTACATTTGACAATACTCCTGTTGTATTATCAAAATCAAACAAATCCATATTTGAACTAGAATAAGCCGCCATTGCCAATTTATTGCCGGAATGTGAAAATTTCATATAGCCTATGAAGCTTGAACTCCCGGAAGTAATAGTACCGCCTGTAGATATTATAGGAGCATTCAATCCGGACGGCGTAACTAGATAAGCATAGTATGAGTTGGTCAAATTCCCGCGTACACAAACCCAAATATCCTGGCCATTAGCGTGCATGGTACCTGCTAGTCTCTCCGATAAGGCAACTGAATTTAATACAGTCACGTTTTTTGAACTAATATCTCCATTACCATTATCAAGAGTCATGTCCACTATAGAATAGCAAAATCCATTCGAACCCGCTGTTTCTGCAATAGTAAAAACATAATACAATACAGAGTTGCCGGGCATTGGAACAATTAAAGCTGATTGTGATGATGATGTTCCACCAAAGAGCCCGGATCCGTTTGGCATAACAGTATGCTGTTTATTAAATACTTCCACCCCATTGGTATAAAACAACAAGTTCCCATTAATACCACATATACTCGCACAACCTTCAACCGTATTTAGAACTCCATTACTCAGAGCCACTGGATTTCCACTATTGAAATCTATACCTCCAAATTCGCCAAAATACCAAATGTTGGTTCGTTTGTCCTGAGCAATTAAATTACTAACACCTATTAATGTGATTGTTAGTATCAAGCCCGACAAATTAAATATTTTTTTGAAATTCATAGTAATGATTTTAATAGTTTTAGGTGTCCTTCACAATCGATAAGGTGTTATGAATTTCTTATTCGAGAAACAAATATACTTCTATTTTTCATCATAGTCAGAACAAATCTTCATCAATTATATAGTTTAATTTTTAATCACCAATTTAAATAAATGTGTTTCATTTTGTGTTGTCGTGCGAATGAAATAAATTCCGCTATTGGTTAAGTTAAGGTTAAAGTCTTCCTCGGAGATTATAATCAAATTTCTCACAACCTGACCAAGCGAGTTAAAAATTTGAATATTCATTGGTAATTGTTTTGTGCGAAGGGAAAAATATCCACTTGAAGGATTGGGATAAATTTCCAAATGAGTTTCATCATCAAGATCGATTAAACCTACCGGAATTCCCAATTTTGCAATAAATACTTCCGTATGATTTCCGTTGGCACTACTATGAATATATTGAGTGCCAAAAAGAATACTATACCCGCCAAAGTAACCTGTAATAAAAACATTTCCCGAATTATCACATGTTACATCTTGCGACCAGTCGTACCCAGCTCCCGTTCCCTTTTTTACCCAAAGTTCATTCCCATTAGAGTCATAACACGCTAAATAAGCTTCGGCTCCGTTGGAACTTGGTCGTGTTAATGTGAAAGCACCAAAATTAATTGAAAGACTTTCAAAAAATCCTGTAACATAAACATTACTGTTGGCATCAAGGCACATAGCAAGACTTTGATCATGCGAACTTCCACCTGCACTTTTTCCCCATTGTAAAAAACCGTTGCTATCATATTTGGCAACATATATGTCATAATTCTGTGTGTTACTATTCACTAATGTAGTAGAATCAAAACTGATGGATGATCCTCTGAAATTACCTGAAATAAAAATATTCCCACTATTATCACAAGCGATCGACTTTGCATAATCATCTTCGATAGAACCCGGGTTTTTTGCCCAAATCGGATTTCCGAATTGGTCACACTTTATTATAAACGAATCCCACCATTGTCCATTATTTATCAAAGTGTCATTTCCAATTATCATTTGTGTGCTTTGAAATTGTCCCGCCAAATAAATATTTCCTATAGAATCCAAGGCGATGGAATTTAGAATATCTTCATAATTGCCCCCAGCACTTTTTGCCCACAATTCAGTGCCATTACTACTATACTTGGCAAAAAATAAATCTCTCGATGTGCCGGTACTTATCAGAGTATTGCCTGCAAAATTAAATGTCATACCAAATATTCCACCAATAAAAATATCCCCGGCACTATCAATTGTAATACAGTAGGACTGGTCATTAAATATACCTCCGGTTCTTTTTGCCCATACTACATTACCATTTGTATCAAACTTAGTTAAATAAATATCACTTCCAAGACTATCGAGAGAAAGAGTAACCGAATCAAAAACAATGGTTGCACTTTCAAACCCGCCTGTTATGTAAATGTTCCCAACTTGATCAACTGCCAATGCCATTCCGTAACTAACTTTACCTTGAGCCGTTCTGGCCCAAACCATATTCCCATAGGTGTCATACTTCACTAAAAATAGAGCCGGCTTCATAAAAAATGCAGTAGATAAAGTGGTAGTATCAAAAACTACTGAATTGCTCGAAAAAGTCCCAGCTACATAAACATTACCTGAATTATCTGTTGCCACTGAATACCCACTTTCATTTGCACTTCCACCTCCTGCTCTTGCCCATACCCAATCGGCTAGTTGTGCCAATGATGAATGAGTTGAAAATGTTAAGGTTGAAATAAGTATTAATAAGATTCTCATCTTTTATTGCAGAATTATATAATTCAATCTTTGATTGAATTTTTTGTCTAATCTTTACATTTCATTTCTTCAACTCCATCATATTCTCCGGCTGTTCAATTGGTTTAAATCCAAACTTGCCATATAGCTTAGATGGAATAAAACTAATATCAGGCATGTTTATAACTTTGCTGGTCTCGAATACATCTTTTGTAACAGCCATTATTCCATAACGGTTTTCGAATATAAGTAGTTGAGTAAAAATAATTTTCTAGTTCCATCTTCCTTCAAACCAGTACCAAAATGATGAATACCAACCAATAATTCATCATTAAATCTCTGTGAAAATAGAATAAAATGCAATCTGTTGTTAAAATATCACATTTTCTTTTCGCAGGAGCAGGGCAAAAAGGCCGGTTATTCCCTTTTTGATCTAACTATTGTATTAAATACTGTTCTCGGTCCCCAAACCCCCTGACCTGTAAACATCGTATGAAGAAATTTGGTTTCGCATTCCAGCTGATTGCATGTATTCTTAGAGCTCATTTACAATCGTTTACAGGAAAAGGAGGCGCTAAATCTGACAATGGCTCTGCGGTGCTTTCTCAGGTTACTGCGATTAACCTATCGCAAAAGACGGGTTGTGCCTTTTTAACTCCAGAATTTGGCGGGAGTAAATGCTTACATGAACTCCATTACTTTTACTTCAGTGGGTATTTATGAAATACCGATAAACTGCTCCGAACTTTCCAAAGGAATTTATTTGTTTAAAGTACGAATAAACGACTCAGATTGCATTTTGAAAATTATAATACAGCAGATATGAATTAAATTCGAAAACATATCGCTTCACTAGCTTCCGGATAATAAATTTAGGAATATCAAGAAAATAACAAATGATAATTTTGTCAATAAAAATGAGAGTATTGTTTTAAACTTCCCTATTAAAAAGGTTATTGCTTTATAACTCCTGACTGACTATTTCACTCTGACAAAAATGATAATTTGCATGTAAATGATATTCATTTCATCTCGAAAGGCTTCCATTTATTCTCCGTCCAAAATGAATAAAAAATGTTTCTTGCTTTTTGTAAATATGGTTTAAGCTGTCAATAATCAGACCCTAAACAAATGCCATACACCTATTGAAAATGCCAAAATGATATACAAGTGATCACAGGAAGCTTCTCTTTGCAAAGAAACGGACTAATAACATTTTATTAATATCTAATTGATTATAAGCCGATTAACTTCATTTTCGCTTATTAAAAAGAAGGAATTCCACCTGATAATTTTATAATTTCTATTCCATTCCCTATAGGGTAAGATTGATTTTCAATTGGTGTATCGAGAATGCTTAAAACTCTTATATTTGAAACGATCAAAATAAAATTGAATCAATTCCTAAAAGCTCAAGTAGAGATTTTGAATGTGATTACGGTTAATGATGAACGCTAAGAACAGAATCTGGCTATATTTTATTCTCTTAACTTTTGCAGGTTATTTTATATATAAATTTGAAATTGAGAAGAGTTTCAATCTTTTTACGATTTATACATTAACGGTAGGATTCATTTTTCTTAATTATTTATTTAAATTTGAATCCAGGAAAACACTTCCTCTATTATTCGTCAGCTCGTTGTTTTTGATGTATGGCATAAGTAATGAAGACTTTGTTTACTCGCTACAATTAAAGTCATTTGCGATCCTGCTGTTGACATTTATATTTTTGATTACTGTATTACTGAGTAAACTGATTTTAGTTTTCAAGAAAATCGCATTTGTCATTTCCGGTATCGCAATAAGTAGTATCTATATTATTCCATCCGAAATTTTATCAGGTTACAAATACATACCATTTGTGCTGGGAAGTTTTTTTATGTTTCGTAGCATAAGTTACCTTCATGAAATTAAATTCATGAAGAAAAAGGTGCCTCTTACCGATACCATCAATTACTTCCTGCTACCTCCCAATTTTTCAATGCCGTTATTTCCCATAGTCGACTATAAAACCTTCATCAACTCGTATGAAGGAATAAACGCCAACACAGTCAAAAGAGGTTCATTGTTTATATGCAAAGGGTTAGCACAAATGATTCTATATCGGTTTATTTACCATGAAATAATCATTCCTTTTGATGAAATTCAAACCGCCTTACAGGTTCTGATTTATTTGGTAGCCAATTTTTTAATAATCCTTCGAGTAATTGGCGCCTTTCACATTGCCATCGGCTTGGTAATTCTCACCGGATACAACATTCCGGATATCTTTAATAATATATTCTTTTCAACCGGGTTTAGCGATTTGTGGCGAAGGACTAATATCTATTGGAAAAATTTTATATTAAAACTTTTTTACTATCCCATTTATTTCAAAATAAAAAAAATAGGAGTTTATCCTGCGCTCTTCATTTCGACTATTGTTTGCTTTTTTATTACATGGCTTTTACATACCTATCAGTGGTTCTGGATTAAAGGATCCTTCCCGATAGAAATAAAAGATGTCATTTTTTGGGGAAGCTTTGGGTTGCTAGTGTCGATAAATACCCTCATGCAACAAAAAGAACTCGACCGTGGAGGAATTAAAAAGGAGGGCCGATATGATTTTTTTATTCCTGCCCTATCCGGCTTGGCGGTTTTAATAGTGATGTCAGTATTATGGAGTATATGGACATGCAACTCCCTTGAAAATTGGTGGATGTTGGTGAGTAAACTTAAAAATTTCGATTCGCAACAGATTCAATTAGCATTTATTTTTTCCAGTGGTTATGTGATAGTTGCTTCATTTTATCACTATTATGAAAAGCACGGGGCATTGAAAATGTCTTTTATAAAAAACAATATGAATTACATTTCCTTTGCAGGGTTCGGAATTTTATCTGCGATGTTGATGTACGCTTCTCTTTGGGGATTGAAAATTAATAACAAATTTTATCAGACACGAATTGCTCCAATAATTTCAGAAAAGCTCAACAAAGCTGACTTAAAGGTGATAGACAATGGCTATTACACCAATTTAATAAGCACCAACAACTATTGCTCACAAGTTTGGATGAATGAAAATGATATATCAAGTAACTGGACCAAGTATATTACCACTAAAACCACCAAGCCCAGCTATGACTTAATGTTAACAGAAAATATTCCTGGCGCCACAGTAAAAGTCAGAGATATCAAATATACTTTAAATTCGTTTGGGATGCGAGACAGAACATATTCCAAAGTTAAACCCGACTCCTGTTACCGAATAATTATACTTGGAGGGTCTTTTGAATGCGGGAACGGTATTAATGATGGAGAAGAATTTTTAAGTCTAGTTGAAAACGCACTTAATGAAAAATATATCGCACTTTGGAATGGCAAACCGGTAACCATCGAAATAGTTAATTTCTCTTCTAATGGTTACCGGCTACTCCAGCGATTATATCAATATAAAAATAATGCACGTGCCTGGGATGCAGATGCCTTATTTTTGTTCATTCATAATGATTACAACTTACGTATTGGAAATTACATGAATAGGTTGGTTTATCAGCAATTTACGATCAATGATCCTTATGTAAAAAATATAGTTGAAATAACAAATCTTGAAAAGGGCGACACAGGACCGGTAACTAGAGACAAGTTAGGCATCTATGCCGATTCGATAAATTATTATGCTGTGAAACAGATCAGCGAAATAGCAAAAGAAGATAGTACTAGGGTTTTTGCAGTATATTTACCGACTATCAAGGATAAAGTTTCTAAACATGATAGTGTTTTTATGGCTAATATTTTCAGCTGGTACGGGCTGCAACCAATTAACCTGAAAGGAGTTTATGCCGGTCAGGATGTTGAGACGCTGGTTCTCTCGGAGCTCGATTTTCATCCTAACAAAAAAGGTAATGATTTAATCGCCGATAAATTACTAAGTAAAATTTTGGAACATCAGGAGTATTTCAACATTCAGTTCATTAAAAAATAAAAATATATGGAAGCAAATGAAATCAAAAATGAAATCAGAAAATATGTTATTGAAACAATCGTTCAGGGTGATTTCAATACTATTAAAAACGATACCCCTTTAATTTCTGGCGGGATCATGGATTCAATTTCAACTCTTAAACTAGTGAGTTTTCTTGAAAAGAAATTCGCAATTGAATTTCAACCTCATGAAGTGGATCGTGAAAATTTGGATTCCATTGATTTAATTACAGATTTTACTGTGTCAAAAATGTAATGACCTTGAATAAGCTGGATAATAAATTACATCACTATATAGAAGAGACATTGAAGGCTGATGCTGATAAAATATATTTAAAAACCATCGCTTCAGCTTTCAGCTTTCAACAAGTTTATGAAATTGCTTTGTCTTTTCAGCAAAAATTGCTCGAGGCAGGTATTAATAAAAATGACCGTGTTGTTTTATATTCTTCAAAAAATACAGCATGCGTGGCCATGATGATTGCTTGCAGCATGTGTGAATGCATATATGTACCGGTATCTTCAATGAACCCTGTTAAACGGGTGCTGTATATTATTGAAGAAACAACTTCCCGTTTTATTTTATGTGATTCGGCCTCGGAATTGGAACTGAAGCAAACTTCTTTGTCGCTACACCCTCTTTACACAGGTCTAAATGTGACACTTTTTGTTAACTCAACCATCTATGGCGAAGTTCCTATAAGTAAAGAAGCCGCCTTCATTTTATTCACATCCGGATCAACCGGCACTCCTAAAGGCGTGGTAGTTTCACATGCAGCAGCAATTTCTTTTTTAGATTGGGCCGCCAATGAATTTGAAATAACAAAAGATGATGTGATAGCATCAATTGCCCCTTTTAATTTTGATTTATCGGTTTTTGATATTTATGTAACTGCTAAAAAAGCAGCTACTCTGATGCTGTATACCGAGTCAGAAACTAAAAATGCCATGTTGATGGCCCAACAGATTTCAGTTGATAAAGTAACTACTATTTACGCTACTCCTACTTTTTACAGTACCTTGGCTCACTATGGAAAACTTCATAAATTTGGATATTTGTTTTTAAAAAATGTTTTATTTGCCGGAGAAGTATTTCAACTCGAAAATTTTAAGGTACTATTAAGCCATTGGCCCGAAAAAAAATATGCTAATCTTTATGGACCTACCGAGACAAATGTATGTACCTTCTTTAAAATAAACACAAAGCAAATCGATTACAAAACTTTTCCTATCGGGAAAAATTGCAGCTATTCAAAATTACTTCTTGTGGATGAAAATGATAGTGAATTTCATGAAGCAAATAAACAAGGAGAATTATTGGTTGCCGGCGAATCGCTGTTTGAAGGGTATTGGAATGATCCTCAGAAATCTTTCGCTTCAATGTTTCTTGGCTCTAACGAAATTGAATATTACAGAACCGGTGATATTGTTTTCAAAAATGATGAAGACGATTTAGTATATGTTGCACGAAAAGACCGGATGATAAAAAAGAATGGCTTTCGCATTGAACCATCAGAAATTGAAATGGTAGTCACCTCTTTTCCAAAAGTTTCAAATGTCGCCGTGCTATTTTCTAAACTTAAAAACCAGATAATCTGTTTTGTGGAATACCCCGAACCGATGGAGGATAGTTTTACTGCCATCAAACAATACTGCCTAATTTCACTGCCCGGCTATATGGTTCCCGATAAATTTGTAATTTTAGAAACTTTACCAAAAACCAACACCGGTAAAATTGACTTACAAGCACTTGGTAATCAGCTATGATGGAATTTAATTTAAGTTCAGAGCAAAAATTATTGCAGGATACTGTTTTTCAAACCGTTAATCACATAAGCCCTTCATTACCCTTAGCTCATCGCTGGAAATTACTGGCAGATTGCGGCATTATTGGTACTTGCATTAGCCCTGAGTATGGTGGGATGGGATTAAGCGCATTGGATATGCTTCTGGTTCTGGAATCTTTAGGGAAAGCAAATTCCGACAATGGACTTTCCTTTGCTTTAGCTGCTCATACCTTGTCATGTGTAATTCCAATAAACAAATACGGCACTCCTTCTCAAAAAGAAAAATACCTCAAACCACTACTCAGCGGAGAATTAATTGCTGCAAATGCCATGACCGAAAGTGAAAGTGGTTCAGATGTGTTCAACATGCAATGCAAAGCAACAAAGAAAGATGGTAGTTACATTTTGAATGGAACCAAAACTTTTATATCAAACAGTGCTGTTTCTGAACTGGTGTTGACTTATGCGGCTACACATCCCGACAAAGGCTTTTTCGGCGGTATCACAGCTTTCCTTGTTGACAAACAAAATTATTCCATCGGAAATCAATTCCGTAAAATGGGTTTGGAAAGCTGTTCATTGGGTGAGATTATATTCGAGAATTCAGTTCTGTCAAATCAAAATATTTTGGGCCATGAAGGAGGCGGCGCACTTATATTTAATCATTCTATGGAATGGGAACGTATATGCCTTACCGGTATTCATATTGGTGCAATGCATAGGGTGATGGATAAAACAATTGATTTTGTGAAGCAACGGAAAAGTCTTGGGCAAAACATTGGAAAATTTCAGGGCGTATCTCACGCTGTTGCCGATATGCAGGTTTCCCTCGAAGTTGCCAGAAACTACGCCTATAAAGCAGCCTGGTTACTTGATAACCAGAAAAATGTTAGTAAAGAAGCCGCCATTGCAAAACTTTTTGTGAGCAATACAGTTAAAACTTTTATGTTGCAAGCATTGCAAATTTTCGGTGGATATGGATATATTTCAGACTATGGTATTGAACAGGAAGTAAGAGATGCTCTTGCAGCTACTATTTATTCAGGCACATCGGAAATTCAAAAAAATATTATCGCATCCCATCTTGGAATTTAAATTAGTACACCATAAAATTCCATTGTTGGTGTTGAAATTTACCTTTCCAAAAACAGAATTTCAGATAAACAACGATACTGGCAAACCCATTCCGAGCCCATCTAACTCTTCTTTTCACAGGATGCAATTTACAAAGCTCCTATTTTAAAATTTCTCTACAGATCCTTGATTTGCCAGTAATAAGTTGATAATCAACGAATATAATAGATTAAAATGATTCCATTAGTTCATTAACACCTTTACTAAACACGGGATTCAAATTCAAACACTAAATGAATCAACTCTGACTGTATCGGGCAATACTTAAAATTTAATTTCTTAGACTTACTTGGTAAATATTTGTTTATTTGTATATTCATGCCGGTGTACTCAAGCAAACCATTACAGTGAAATTCAAATCTATATCAAAATCTTAAGATGATTAATAAACTCATTGGCAACTGGGCAGTTCGATTGTTTTGCATTTTTTGGGCAACATTTCTCTTCCTTGATTACTTTAATGCTTCCGGATACTTTATCAAAGCCTTTCAGCATTTTGTTTACGCTGATTTATTAATCACCGTATTTATATTGACCCTTATTGTATCGTGGCTGTTCACTAAACAAAAGCCTCGTGGTGCCATACTGGAGATCAAAAATTTCAGAGGGATTTACCACTATGTGTTCGTGCTTATTTTAATGGGACTCATAATGGCCTTTTACTTAACCAAGTCAAATGCAATTGCCAACACCGGATCCGGAACAATATTGTTCTTGTTTAAAACTATCGTTTTTCATCTGGGATTCGGAGCTATTATATTAGCTGCGTTGAGTACAGGGACGTTTATACTCTCCCGATTGCCCATACAATTGAAATCAACATCATCGACTTTAATCGCGATAGCTGTGGGATTTTTTGTTATAACTATGGGTTTATTTCTTTTAGGTGCTTTCGGATTCTTGTATCAATTCGTCGTTATCCCTTTCATACTAATTTTAATTTTGCCGGGTTGGAAACAATCCTTTGGTATACTGAAACAAGAGCTATTTAAAAAATCCGAAAACTTTCAAATTCACTTCATGGCTATATTCACATATGCCTTTATGTTGCTATTAATAGCTATAACCTTAAATTTCGATTCCAGAATTTTCCCGGTAGGCTTTGACGGATTAAGTTTATACATGAACACTCCAAAACTTATTGCAGGCTATCATGGACTTACAGAAGGGGGAGATGCTTATAATTGGGCTCTTATGATGAGCCTGGGCATGATTATGTACAAAAGCACATTGATCAGTATTTTGATTTCGGTAGTTCCGGGAATATTGTGTTTGATAGCAATTTATAAAATAAGTACTATCCTCAAAGTAAACCGCAGCTGGAGTATATTTACCTGCGCCTTGTTTTATTCACTTCCAAATACTATTTGGCAATCTAAAAATGATGAAAAAACAGATCTTGCATTTTTGTTTATCACCCTTTGCAGTGTGTTGTTGTTTATAAGCTTTCAATCAGCCGGAACTGTCAATAAAATTAAAGAAAGTAAAAAGAAATTACCGGGTATTTCACCTATGGCGGTTTTATGGTCTTTGATAGGTTGTTTGATTGGGTTTTCATTTGGAATCAAATATGTTGCAATGATGAGCGCTTTCGCATTTTTAGTAGTGATCTTTTATACTTATTCAGGCAAATTCGGTGCTATCGCAATTTTCTTTATAATATTTGCTCTGATATTTGCACTAGACCTCACAAAGTTTGCAGCTTTTGAAACAGACCTTTTTGTTATCCGCTTCATGGTCCCTGCTGTAATTGGATTGGCTTTTTTCATTTATGCATTTATGAAAAATAAAACAGGGCTGGGTGTTGCAGGAAAAATGGCATTTATTTTTTGCGTGTCAATTGGTATTACATTTATGCCATGGGCAATTAAAAACCTTTCTGAAAATAAAAAAATATCCGTTGATCATATACTTACCGGAAAATCGCCTTTACCTGAACTCTATCCTGAAAATAATCAACTTTCAACTTTCAACAATACAACTTCATCAAAACACAATCATTTATCTCATAATGACGAATTTAAAAATGTTCAAGTTGCAAGTTTCGGATGGTTAGCATCAAACGAAAATCCTTTACCAAAGGATCAAACAATCCAATCTGATTCATCAAAAAAAAATACACGCCCTAATGTTTCCACTGAAAACAACTCGACCAATCCCGAAAAAACTGAAGAAATAAGACGCTATCTGGGATATGAATCCGGCATCATACGCTTTATTTCGCTTCCGTATGATATTGCGATGAAAACTAATGTTAAGCTGGGGTCTTCCGACTCAGGTATCCTCATTCTTATTCTGATACCTATATTTATTTTTGCTTTTGGCATGAAGCATTTACATTGGGATATCTTCAAAATGATCTTGATGCTGTTTATACTTATCGTATCTATCTTATCTGTTCAGTTGATCAACGGTCCTCTGGATATAAATACTGTTTTAAGTACCTTAAAAGCAAATGGATTCGGCAACACCGGGATTTCAGGGTCCTTCCTTTTGCCTGTTTATGTTTTCATGAAAAAACAATTATTTACGATCGGAGAAGCGCTACTTCCCGCTTACCAATATTTGACCACACAGAGTCTTGGTGTTTGCTTTGTCATTATCGTGCTTTCAACCATCCCAATATATTTTATCTTTAAAAGCAGTATCTCCGGTTTAAGTCAAATGTCTAAAGCCCTTATCGCATTTGTATATTGCATTATTCAATTCTGGCTGGTATTGTCAAGCGGTATAATCTGGTATGGAATTGTCGGGTTTTCTCTTATCCCTATAGTGATAGCAATTTTGGCAAACAAAAATGAACCCGGGCTGAATAATAACTCTGAATTTATCAAAAAATACATCTGCGTGTGTACCGCAGTTTGGTTTATTCTCATTTTACCATTCCAATTAGTGCCTATTCGGTTTATTTATGAATCGGATGTAAGTAAAATTAATTTTTCAGAATTTATGGATCCCCCTTTTGTAAAATATGTCACCGGTGTACAAACAGAACAGCAGGTATTTAAACAGTTTTTTTCACCTGCCGAACAAAATATTATTAACACCTTAAATCGTGATAAAAAAGCGAATATTCTGAACATTTCCACATTTCTTAAATACCATATCAGCAACAACGATAGCAGAGTATATATGGATAACCAATTGGGAATTTTTAAAAATATTGCCAGTCATGTAGGATTTGATAAAAAATTAGTGGCGGGAGAACTTCGTAAGAAAAAAATTAAATATCTATTGGTAGGTTTAAATACTGCGCGTTTAGACAAAACTCCGGACAAATCGCTAACCAGAAAATTTGAGCATCTTATGCGAACAATGATAAATAATCACGAAGTTAAATTATTATATACAAACCGGCTTGTTATGCGTCCCGATGGAGATATGAGAACCGTAATAAATGGCGTGCAGGTAGTCACCAAATATGATGTGGCCGGAGAACGCGTTATTGAGCCGGGATCAGTGGCTTTGTTTGAAATCCTTTAACTTCTGTTGCTGTAAATGTTACTCGATAAATCCTCAGTCGTAATAGTGATTCCTTCTTACAACGAAGGGGACCGCATTACGCAGGTGGTAAAGTCAATAAAACAAAAAGGGTATCATTCAATTGTGGTAGTAGATGATGGATCAATCGATGACTCCATGGAATCTATTAAGAAGTACGAGGTTACTGTATTGCACCATCTGGTAAATAGAGGTGCCGGTGCAGCAACAGAAACTGGACTTAAGTATTGCCGTGAGGTTTTAAATGCAGGTATAGTAGTTATGATTGATGCCGATACACAACATGAAGTTGACGATATTAGCAAGCTTATAGAAACACATATTGAGCAACAAGCCGACATCACTATTGGTAACCGCTTTATTGAGCACAATGAAAATATTCCATTTAAAAATTGGTTCTTCAATCAAATTGCCAATATTATTACCAGTATTTTTGCAGGGAAAAAAGTGTTTGACTCGCAGTCGGGATTTAAAGTGTTCAATAACAAAGCCCTTCACAGTGTAATTCTTGAGCAAGATAAATATGAACACTGCAGTGAAATATTTATCAAAGGCCATGAACATAATTTAAAAATCATTGATGTTCCCATCCGTGTATATTATCCAACCGAAATAAAAGATAAGGGCCAACATTTCTTTAGCGGCATTCGAACACTTATTAACTTGTTGCATTCTGTATTGTTTAAAAATAATTAACATGAAATTGGAAATCTATCAGATTGTGGTCCCCTTGGTGAGTATTGTAGGAATTGTCTTTACAATCCGGAAATTCAAAAGTGGAATCAATACACTGTTCGAATCTTTTCTATGGAGTATGTTATGGGTGTTCATTTCACTGGTAGCAGTATTTCCTGATGCGATTTCTATATATCTCTCTAAAACTATAGGAATCAAAGATCATATCAACGGGATAATTTTCATAGGACTGGCCATTTCTTTTTTCCTTAATTTCAAGCTTTTTAACTCATTTAAAAAACAAAATAAAATTATTACCGAACTGGTTCGCAAAATTGCAATTGACAAACAACTTCATGATGAAAATAAGGAATGAAAATTCTATTTGTAGTTGAACATTTTTATCCTTATGTTGGTGGTGCTGAAGAATTGTTTCTGAATCTTACTGTATCACTGGCTGAAGCGGGACATGAAGTGAGTGTGGTTACCACCAGATTTGATGATTCTGTAAAGAAATCGGAAATTTACAATGGCGTTAAAATAACCAGGGTAAATTGTTACAACCGATTTTTGTTTACATTGATGAGTCTGCCTGAAATTATAAGGCAGGCTAAAAATGTTAGTTGCATTCATACTACTTCTTACAATTCAGCAATTCCATCATTCATTGCGGGATTGATTCGGAATAAAAAAGTATTAATTACATTTCACGAAGTGTGGGATAAGCTTTGGTTCGAACTTCCCTATACACCTAAATGGTTACTTTCCTGCTACTACCTTTATGAATGGATCATTCTTAAATTACCATTTTATAAATACATTGCAGTTTCAGATTTTACCCGAAAATCCCTTATAAAAAAGGGAATCCCGGAAAAAAAAATCGTTCAAATATATAATGGATTGGATTATTCAGTAATGAATTCTTTCAAGCATCAGCCACCTGAAACATTTACATTTTGCTTTTTTGGTCGATTGGGAATTTCTAAGGGACTCGATATATTGTTGGATGCTACGCAACGATTTTGTTTCCTGCATCCCGATGCACTTTTGAAATTGATTATTCCTACCTACCCTGAAAATCTTTTCAATAAGATTATAAAATCCATTAAAGAATTGAAGTTGGAAAAAAATATCGTTTTACTTCATAATTTATCAAAAACTAACTTGTTAAAAGCAGTTTCCACCTCCAGTTGCGTAATTGTTCCCTCTTATAGCGAAGGTTTTTGTTTTGTTGCCGTTGAATCGGTTGCCATGGGCATTCCAGTAATTTCATCGGGGAAAGGCGCTCTTTCAGAAGTAGTTGGGGGACAGTGTCTTACGTTTTACAAAATGGATTCCGACACACTTTTGCAAGCAATGTCAAAAGCATACAACGGAACCTGGGATCAGTTGCCTGTTAAGTACTTTTCCCTCCAAGACAGTATAGAAAGGTATATGAGCCTTTATCAGAACTTATCTTCCTGAAAATGATTCACTTAAAAATTAATTATTGACAAACTTATTAAACATTTCTTTCTGACTATCATTTAACATTGGAATAATAGCATCAGATGATTTGGTGATAATGTCTTTGCTGATAATCCGATACTGCTCATTTGTATAAACATTATCCATTTTTTCTCCGGTTGCTAGAAAATTCTTCATCAGAATTCCTTGAACAGATTCGGTTTGACCCTCTGCAAGACCCAATTTAGTAGTGAGGCGTTTAGCTGAATTATTCACGATTTCAGTCCCGGTAACTCCATCAGTAGGCTGATTTTCAGTAGTGTTAGATATTCCCATTGGCTTGGTGTCTGAATCTGTTTCCGGATTGTTGGCACTCTGATCTGATGCAGAAGTCTCCGCATCCGGTGTTTGCTGGTCGCCACTTTTTTTAGGTCCATCACATGACGAAAGCAGGAAGATAAACAACAATGCCGGAACAATTACGAATAGTTTTTTCATTTTTTTAAGTTTTAAATTAAACTCATTGCGACAGCAAAAGTACATATTAAATTAAAAGTGCTTTTGGTAAAATGAATTTATATTCTCAATTTTATTGCCGGAGTAATAAGAAACTGGCTTTTCAAATTCCTGTGTCAGTCAATACAAATTATATTTACTTCAGTATTCCTTTAAGGAAATAGAAAATCGATTCCAAAAATCCGGTAATATAGTTTTAACTTGCAACCATGTTTCAGCCCAAAACTTACACCCCCAATGATTACCGGAATTACGGGGTTGTACGCAACATCAGGGAACTTTTGAGTAATATCTATAACTACCGCACGCTCATAAAATGGCTCACGCGTGTTGGATTGACCCAACAATATAAAAAGTCGTTTTTGGGAATCACCTGGTTATTTATTTCGCCGATGATTTCTGTATTGCTTTGGCTGCTTCTTCATTACACAGGTATGTTTAATCCCGGTGAAACAATTGTTCCTTATGTGGCATATGTGTTTCTAAGTAGTGCCATCTGGAATTTTTTTATCAGCTTTTATAAAAGCATCAGCGAAACATATACCGGCAGAGGTGGAGAACTTCTGCAAAACAACTTCCCTCACGTTATTATTGTAATAGAAAAAATAATAATTTCTGTAGTCAATTTTGGAATACCCTTGCTCCTATCTGTTTTTGTTCTTTTAATTTTTAATGTTAAATTATCATGGACCCTATTACTTTTCCCTTTCGCATTGATACCTCTCATGCTGCTGGGAACCGCACTAGGTCTATTTTTTTCTGTTCTGAAAATTGTAGCGCTTGATTTAAGCAATTTTTTTGATAATGCTCTTGATATTTTAAAATATGTCACCCCCATTGTATTTGCAACATCAGTTAATAATAGTACCCTGCAATTGGTAATGAAATATAATCCATTAACCTATCTGGTGAATTTTCCAAGAAGCCTCTTACTCAATCAGGGATTTCCAGATCTGGATATATATTTGATTTGTTCTTTTTTTACCTTTATATTCTTGTTAATGGCATACCGGTTCTTCTCTATTTCAAGTCCAGTTGTATTTGAAAAAATTACACTCTAAAATTATTTAATGAAAAATTGTGATTGCCTGGTAGAAGTACAGGGTGTGAGTAAAAAATTCAGTAAAGACATAAAATGGAGCATGCTTCATGGAATGGCCGATCTGGGGCGATTAATGACCCGACAGAAACTTAACAAGGATGTTTTACGAAACAAGGAGTATTGGGCATTATATGATGTGAATCTGAAATTACATAGAGGTGAAATATTAAGTGTGCTTGGAAATAATGGATCAGGGAAATCAACACTTATGCGAATGATTTCCGGCATCTATCCGGTAGATCAGGGTAGAATTGATGTGAGAGGTTCGGTATCGAGTTTATTTGCTATGAAGACGGGGATGCATCCTCATTTTACAGGTAGAGAAAATATTTATGTGAAGGCAGGAATGTTTGGTATGTCAAAAGAGAAGCTGGAAGAAAAAATGGAATGGATTATTTCCTTTTCTGAGTTGCAGGATTTTATAGATGCTCCCTATGGAAGTTATTCATCGGGTATGCAGGCACGACTTGGCTATTCAATAGCTGTTGCCTCCGAACCCGATATTTTAATTATTGATGAGGGACTGTCGGTAGGAGATGTTGCCTTCAGGCAAAAGTGTTATGATAACCTATTAAATATTTCTGCGAAATGTGGCATCATTTTCATCACTCATAATTTAAACAGGATCGAATCACTGGCAAATTATATTCTTGTTTTAGATCATGGCAAAGTGGTTTTTGATTCAAAAAATGTAAAAGAAGGTGTTGACTACTATTTAACAAATTGCACTACATTAAATACCAGATCTTAAATTGGGCATACGACATGTTATTCTCATCAAAATCAAATCCGGAGCTCATTTCTTTACACATTCCTAAAACAGCAGGGACATCTTTCCGCAATATTTTAAAAAGTGTTTATGGTGAAAGGGAAGTCGGGTGGCTTGACATGGAAACAAATGGTGTAGTGAGATTAAATGAAGTTGTGTATAATAAAAATAAACTTCCGGATTTAAAAGTTATACATGGCCATTTTATTTATGACGATCTGCTACAAAGATTCGAATTAAAAAGTAACTATAAAATTATTACCTGGGTTAGAGATCCGGTTAATAGGGTTATTTCCAATTTTTATTACCTTGAGTCGAGACTTAAAGAATTGCTGGATGAGGAAAAAAACAATCTTAATATTATCAGTAAACTTCAAAGAACACTCATGGAATATGCAAGAGCAGACATAAATAGGAACAGACAATCAAAATTTCTTGCCGGGAGCAAACCTGAGGATTTTGATTTTATTGGTGTTTACGAATTCTTTGATCAGGAATTGGATAGGCTTTCCTCTGTTTTGAACTGGAATTCTATTCCTGAAATTCTTTATTATAACAAAACAAACGGCAGTATAATATCTCATTCCGATGAAATTATTGACGAAATTCGTGATCTTAATCTTGAAGATGTGAAATTGTATGATGAAGCCGTCAAAATCAGAATTACGAGCATTGGTTTATAGTGAGAACTAGAAAATAATGACTGAACTGATTTCAATTCATATTCCCAAAACAGCAGGAAGAAGTTTTCTCGCAATTCTTCAATCCGTCTACGGCAGTGAATTGGTAATGCATTTTGACCGTAAAAACTACCCTGAAAAAAGTATACCGGATGTTGAACAATTCAAATTGCAGCTAAATGAAAAAATAAAAGTAATTCATGGCCACTTTCGCTATAAAGAATTTCGTGATCTGGAAGGCTTCAAAAATGCAAAATTGATTACGTGGGTTCGCAATCCTGTCGATCGTGTAATTTCCAATTACAGCTTCTTTAAAAAGCGTATTACTTTCGCTCTTAATGACGCCGAACTACAACGAAGAAAAAACGAATCGTTACTTGAATATGCATTTAAGGATGACACTAGGAACCTGATGAGTCAATTTACTGATGGACTTAAATTAAATGATTTCTATTTTATTGGTTTAATGGAATCTTTCAACTCCGAATTATTAAAATTATCTGAAATGTTAAATTGGGGATCTTTTGAAATTCCCAGAATAAATGATAATGCTGAATTTAAAAATCAACTGCCTTCCGTCACGGAGGAGGAGAAAACATTAATTGAAAACCTGAATGCCAAGGACATCGAATTATATTCGAAAGTACTTGAACTTCGAAAAAACAGATTAACTTAATGAATTGCTGGATCGCCTCTTTCCCCCGCTCAGGGAATACTTATTTTCGCAACATCCTATTTTATGTTTACGGAATAGAGTCAAGTACCTGGCATAATGAAACTGCATATCCGGTTGATGAAAACTACACAGATTTTAAATTTGTAAAAACTCATCTGCTTCCAAAAGATTTACTTCCTGCCGATCCTTCCATTCCTGCGATATATCTTGTAAGGGACGGTCGTGATGCTGTTGTTTCTATTGCACACCATCGTAAAGATTTGGTTATGCCGGGTTCCCATTTTGAGGAAAATCTTCTGGAAGCTATTGTCGCAGCAGAGGGAAGTTTTTTTGGAGGATGGTCACATAATTTATCTGCCTGGATGGAAAGAGCCCAGTTAGTGATCAAGTATGAAGATCTTGTTGCCGATCCGGTGGCAATTTTTAATCGAGTAGAAAATCTGATTGCAATGCCACCTGCTAATTGGAACAACCTTCCCGGTTTTGAAGAAATGAAAAAAGGAAAGCCCCAATACGGAGGAGCATCCAAATTGGCTGATCCAAAATTTAATCCGGACAAGTTCTCCGAGAAATTTTTTCGCAAAGGCAAATCCGGAGGCTGGAAAGAAGATATGTCTCCTGAAATGCAAGACTTGTTTTGGAATTATCACGGTAATATGATGGAGAGCCTTGGATATCATATCCACAAAGGGTCGGTGGGTCAAAATACATTGCTTGATTATAAAGCTATGACCCTTTTGGGAGTTCCTTGTGAATTACCTGGACCCGAAAAGTTTAGTGTACTTATAGAAGCTTCAAAACTGGCTGATCCGGGGCATGATGGCATTAAAAGATATCTGATTCATCTTCTTAAAGGTTTTGAAGAAGTAACTAAGACTGGTGATCCCCGATGGATGTTTCAGTTATTAATCGGTCGTAAATTTTATCCGCTCGAAAGTTACAAAGAGGTAATTAATATCGATGAACTAGAAATATTACATCCTTACGAAAAAATTCTTTTAGGGTTTAAACGAATGATGCGATTTATTTTGCCATCTTTCATTTATCAAAATATTTCGCGCATCTACAAAAAGACGGATGTAAGAAAAGGATTAAAGTATCTTCAGCAAAAAACTTCTATCAAAGAAAAATTGGCCTTTTATGAAAAGCTCGATGCCATGAATGACGTTGTGGATCTGTTACACATTCCGCTTCCACAAAATTCAGAACATTTTAAATCGCTGAGCCATACGTTTGTAATTACTGTTCATGATTTAACTCACAAATTATTCCCCGAATACCATGTTCAGGCAAATATTGCTCTTGCGGAAGAGGGTATGAAATTTTTGAATGAAAAAAATGCTGAAATCATTGGAGTTTCACAAAACACTATTAACGACCTCAAGAAAACCTATCCTGTACCTGATGAAAAAATTCATCTTGTATACGAGGGTTCCGATCAAGATCTTTTCAAATGGAACAGAAATAAGAATCTCGCCGTTACTGTTCGTATCAAGTATAAAGTAGGAGAGGTTCCATTTTTCCTTTGTCTATCTACGATTGAACCACGAAAGAATTTACCAAATACCATTCGTGCTTTTAACATGTTTGTAAGTGAAAATCCAAACTCCAACGTCAACCTCGTTATTTCAGGCAGCTTTGGCTGGAAAGCAGAGCATCTTTCCGATGAGTTACATCTCGATAATCCGCGCATTATATTTACCGGTTATGTTGAAGATCTCGACTTAAAAGTTTTGTATTCGGAAGCCATTGCATTGTGTTATGTATCTTATTATGAAGGATTCGGATTGCCTCCACTGGAGGCGATGAGCTGCCGAACACCGGTTATTTATGGAAATAACAGCAGCATGAAGGAAGTTATTGGAGATGCAGGATTGCCTGCCGACCCCAATGATGTTGTTAGCATTAAGTTACAAATGCATCATATATTTTTTAATCCTGAATTAAGGAATGAACTGGCCAGCCGGTCCCATCACCGATCGTTTGAGTTTTCTGCAAGAAAAAGTGTTTATGATACCTTGAGTGTGTATCAAAAAATTATAAGTCGCAAAAATTAATTCATTAATATTTCACATATTCACATATTCAAATATTTCATGCGTATTGCCATTTTAGCTGACCCCATCGATAACCAAAATGCCGGCATTCATGTTTTTACAAAAGAAATGGTGGATGCTTTAATTCGGACCAATCCTGGTTATGAGATCTTACTTATTCGCGAAAAAGTTGATTATAATCTTAAAGGTGTGGAACAAGTTGCTATATGGAACACACGATTACCAATAGGATTTGCTTCATTACGATTATTTTTAATTGTTCCATTCGTATTACATTTTAAAAAGGCAGACATTGTTGTTGAACCGGCACACTTTGGTCCGTTTAACCTCCTTAAATACATCAAAAGAGTTACCATCATTCATGATCTTACGCCCATCCTATTCCCCGACTTTCACAGGTGGCACAGCCAGCTTCTACAAAAAATATTTCTTAAAGGTATTCTCAACAACACCGACCTCATCATAGCAAATTCTGATAATACTGCCAATGACATCTGCAAAGTATATCCTCAAAATTGCAAAAAAGTAAAACGTATCTATCCAGGTAAAACTGCTCAATACAAACCCGAAAATAAAGTCGGTGTGCTGAAAAAATATAATATCACAGATCCATATTTTCTTTTTGTCGGAACCATTGAACCTCGTAAAAATTTATTGATATTGCTTGATGCATTTACCATTTTTAAAACACAAAATAAAAACAATGTTAAACTTGTTATAACAGGAGGAATTGGATGGAAGGCAGAAGGATTCACTTCAGCATTGAATGTTCATTCCTTCAAAGATAGTATACATTGTACCGGATTTGCTGATGCTGAAGATCTTCCAACATTATATACGCAAGCAGTGGCATTAATTTATCCTTCGCTCTATGAGGGTTTTGGATTGCCAGTGATAGAAGCAATGAGTTGTGGCACTCCTGTTATAACCGGAAACAATTCGAGTTTGCCAGAAGCTGGTGGCGATGCGGCGTTATATTTTGATGCTAGCGATTCAGCAGCTCTTGCTGTTCAGATGGAAAAAATATTTTCCGATAAAACATTAAGGAATCAGCTCTCGAAAAAAGCGTTAAAGCATGTTCAAAAATTTGATTGGGACGATTTTGCTACTGAAGCCTGGAATGTTTTAGATGATCTAAAACAAAAATAATCATTTTTAGACAAGCTTCCACTTCATTTACTCTTTACCGTTAAAAACCATATCGTATCTATGCATTCCTTCAGCATAAAAATCATTGGTAATTTTTGAAACTTTAAAGCCATATTTTTCAAAAAATTGATAGGCATGTTGAGTAGTGTCGATGAGGACCGGTTCGTTAGGAAAGTGTTTTTTGATTTCTTGCAAACGGAATTGAAGTAAGCTAACTCCCAATCCCAGCAGATGAAAATCTTTATGGATTAATCCCCATGCTAATGTCAAAGTATTGGTATTGTCCTTGTCACCAAAGCCACCGCATCCAACAACTTTATCATTCACAACAACAACAAAATAACTCGTTCTTCGATTGGTGTCGGCATAAAATCTTCTGGTTTTAAAGGTATCCAAAAACGATTCAAAATCGGCTATTTCATGTGCTGCAAAATAAAACGGTATATTACTTTTGAAGGCGGCAAGACAGTCTGCTTTGTCGGATTCATTGTAGAAACGGATCATAGGTTGCGCGCTACGTTCAAAATGTTCTTGTTTTATTCCACCACCAATTTAGAAAACATTACAGAATCTTCAAATTGGCTGTCAACAAAATAATGCTGCCGCAGCACACCTTCTTTAATGAAATTGAACTTTGCCACCAATTTTAAAGAAGGGATATTTTGAGTTCCAACAAGTGCTTCTATTCTGTGCAAATTCAATTTATTAAACCCATAATCAATTACAACTTCAAGTGCTTCCGACATTATTCCTTTCCTCTTGAACTCTTCTTTGGTAATAACATAACCCAATTCTGCACGTCGATGATCGGGGTACCAGTTATGAAAGCCACATCCACCTATGATGGTGTTGGAATCCTTTTCAATAATCTGAAAATAAATAAAACTACGGTTATAAGTTGTATAACCATTTTCATATTTATTTTTTTCTTTTAGGAACTCCTCATCAGAATTATGTCCTAATATTTTTTTGATCTCCAACTTCGAATTATTTTCAAAAATATATTTGAAATCGTCGGGTGATAATATTTTTAAAATTAGTCTGTTCGTGTTAAATACTTCAAAATTCATGAGTATAAATATAATTTTTTATTTGTCATAAGTTCCGTACAAATATTCAAAATCGTGGAATGGAGGAATTTATTTACCATATAATATTTTTTCGATACAAATTTAATTAAATTTTTTACTTCCAAAAAATTGAATAAAATAACAATGCCACATAATTGCGGAAATTTAGCAAATATGACTAAGTATAATTTTAAACAAAATTCCGGATTGCCATAAACCAGTAATTCTTTAAAATTGTATCACTGCCGTTCTCGGGAACTATTTTTTAAAACCTGTCAAACAATCCTCCTTTTCGCAGGTTTATGATGAGTTGGGTTAATTCAGAACTGCAATATAGTGTGATTTTTGTCCTATTCAAATTAACCATAAATTTGCAAAATTACTTTCTTGTTAAAATAAGGAAAAAATAAAAAAAAACTTACAATTATACTTACAAAAAACAATAAATCATCCTAAACAAATGGAAAAAAACACAGCTTCAGACACACCGGTGTTTGATACGAACGGTGAAGCCAAATGCCCGTTTTCGAGTGGAGCAATTAAGCAAACCGTACCGGCAGGTAACAGTAATCGCGATTGGTGGCCTAAACAGTTGAGATTGAATGTTCTTCACCAACGCTCTGCACTTTCAAACCCTATGGGTGAGTCGTTTAATTACGCCGAAGAATTTAAGTCACTGGATCTGAATGCCTTAAAAAAAGATCTTTTCGATTTGATGACCGATTCTCAGGATTGGTGGCCGGCCGATTATGGGCACTATGGCCCGTTCTTTATTCGAATGGCATGGCACAGTGCGGGTACCTATCGCATAGCCGACGGCCGTGGTGGTGCAGGTAATGGAACTCAACGTTATGCTCCACTTAGCAGTTGGCCCGACAATGTTAACCTGGACAAAGCACGCTTACTTCTTTGGCCGATCAAGCAAAAATATGGTAAGAAAATTTCCTGGGCCGATCTCATGATCCTCACCGGTAATTGTGCCCTGGAGTCGATGGGCTTTAAAACTTTTGGCTTTGCCGGCGGACGGGCAGATGTGTGGGAACCGGAGCAAGAAATTTATTGGGGCTCGGAAGGTAAGTGGCTGGAAGACAATCGTTATTCAGGCGATCGTGAATTGGAAAATCCACTTGCTGCCGTTCAAATGGGACTTATTTATGTCAATCCTGAAGGCCCTAACGGAAACCCAGATCCCATTGCAGCGGCCCGTGATATTCGTGAAACTTTCGGTCGAATGGCGATGAATGATGAAGAAACAGTTGCCCTTATCGCCGGTGGGCATTCCTTCGGCAAAACTCATGGAGCTGCCGATCCTGGTGAATATGTTAGTTTAGAACCCGCTTCTTCCCGAATTGAAGAGCAAGGCCTTGGCTGGAAAAATAGTTTTGGAAGTGGCAGCGGAGTACATACTATCTCTAGCGGGCTTGAAGGTGCCTGGACTACTTCTCCAACAAAATGGAGCAACAACTTTTTCGAAAACCTTTTTGGTTACGAGTGGGAACTGACTAAAAGTCCTGCAGGTGCTCAGCAATGGAAACCAAAGGGTGATGCCGGTGCAGGAGCGATTCCTGATGCTCACGATCCATCAAAACGTCATTCCCCTTTTATGCTTACTACCGATCTATCTTTGAGAATGGATCCTGCCTATGAAAAAATCTCCAGACGATTCTTCGAAAATCCTGATCAGTTTGCTGATGCATTCGCACGTGCGTGGTTCAAACTTACACATCGTGATATGGGCCCAAAAGATCGTTATCTCGGACCTGAAGTACCTGTTGAAGATCTAATTTGGCAAGATCCAATTCCTGCAGTCACTCATAAATTGATTGATGCAAACGATATCGAAACTCTCAAAGCAAAAATTCTTGAATCAGGATTATCTGTTGCTCAATTGGTATCTACCGCATGGGCATCAGCTTCTACATTCAGAGGATCCGATAAACGCGGTGGTGCCAATGGAGCTCGCATTCGCCTTGCTCCTCAAAAAAATTGGGAAGTCAACAACCCTGCTCAATTGGCCAAAGTTTTAACTTCACTGGAGAACATTCAAAAAGAATTCAATAATGCTGCATCAAATGGTAAAGCAATATCACTTGCCGATATCATTGTATTGGGGGGATGTGCTGCTGTTGAAAAAGCTGCAAAAAATGCAGGACAAAATGTTTCTGTTCCGTTTATACCAGGTCGTGCCGATGCATCGCAAGAACAAACAGACGTTGCTTCATTTGCAGTGCTGGAACCTGTTGCTGATGGTTTCCGCAACTTCATGAAAAAGAAATATGCTATTTCTGCAGAAGAGATGTTGGTTGATAAAGCACAATTGCTGACTTTAACTGCTCCTGAAATGACTGTTCTCATTGGAGGAATGCGTGTGTTGAATGCAAACTTCGATCAATCCAAACTTGGTGTGTTCACACATCGTCCCGAAATTCTTTCAAATGATTTCTTTGTCAACCTCCTTGACTTTGGCACCACCTGGAAAGGCATTGCAGGTTCAGATGATGTATTTGAAGGTCGCGATCGCAAAACAGGAGATGTGAAGTGGACAGGAACCCGTATTGATCTTATTTTCGGATCAAACTCAGAGTTGCGTGCCATTGCTGAAGTTTATGGATGTAGTGATGTTCAGGAAAAATTTGTGAAAGATTTTGTGGCCGCATGGAACAAGGTAATGAATCTTGATAGATTCGATGTAGAATAAGTTTATTAAATGTAATTCTAATTTAAAAGAGCCTATTCATTTTATATTAAAGAGGTGATCCGTGAATGGACCACCTCTTTTTTTTAAGGATTTCAATTTTAGATTTATGAGTGAAATATAGAATAATGTCATGATTCAAACTTATTAAGTCCATCTTGAGATACAAACACTTCGTTTGTTGTTTAAGCAATTTTATTGTTAACAGGTGCTGAATGCAGATCAGATTTTAAAAATTACACATTCCACTTTTCCCTTAAAGTGGATTCTTTTTTCGACGAATCAAATCCCTGTTAAAAGTAGTTTGAAACTCCATAAATAAATACATCCCCTATCTCCTTTTTCACATTCTTTCTACACAAACAAATAGAAGAGTTTCTAAGTTGATCATCATCATAAATATTGCGGTATTTATATGACAAATAAAAAAGAACTATTATATAAAAAATGAGGATTTCAATTATGGTTTGAAAAACATGAATTGATTAACTGCCTCAGAGTTACTAACTCACACTACTTGAACACAGTTAGTTTTTGCAGACATTCGCTAAAGGAATTTTTTAATTGTTCTAACATTACAGGCGAACAATCTATTTGGGAGGGAGGTTTGTTACGGACTATTTGACCTTTTCG
>Ga0105044_10001376_pt1 | contig 32273 bp, 22 predicted proteins | sample MAT01_FD_78092 | JGI IMG/M metagenome (GOLD analysis project Ga0105044, IMG submission 78092) | Freshwater microbial communities from Lake Fryxell liftoff mats and glacier meltwater in Antarctica - MAT-01 | ecosystem: Environmental > Aquatic > Freshwater > Ice > Liftoff microbial mat | place...
CCGCGCCCGCGCCCGCGCCCGCGCCCGCGCCCGCACCCGCGCCCGCGCCCGCGCCCGCGCCCGCGTCCGCACCCACGCCCGCGCCCGCAGCCACGCCCGCAGCCACGCCCTCGCCCTCGTCCTCGCTCGCGTCCCCCCCTCCTTTCTGCCCGCAGCCCCAAAGTGCCATCACGCCCATCGCGACCATCGTGCTTCGAATCATCGCGCAAGCATGCCCTAAAGCCCCCCTCGCGCAACTCGCACGCATCTCACACCATCGTTCGAACCGCCCCCATCCCACCAACAACGTCCACAACGTCCAGCATCATTGCCACCCGCATTAGAAGTGGCTATGAAGACCTTCGGAGGCTTCTCATGGGACGTGCAGTCGTGATCGGTTCGGGGTTTGGCGGACTCGCAGCGGCCGTGCGCCTGCGACGACTCGGCTACGAAGTCACGGTGCTCGAGGCGATGGACCAGCCCGGTGGGCGGGCCGCTGTCTTCCAGCGCGACGGCCACATCTTCGATGCGGGCCCGACGGTCATCACCGCGCCCTATCTCTTCGACGAGCTCTTCCAGCTCTTCGGTCGCGATAGCCGCGAGTTCTACGAGCTCATGCCGGTCGACCCGTTCTACGACGTACGCTACGAGGACGGCTCGAACTTCGCCTATCGCGGCGACGAAGCGCGCATCATCGCCGAGATCGAGCGCCTCTCGCCCGGCGACGTCGACGGCTATCGCAAGCTCGCCGACCACTCGCGCCGCATCTTCGAGGTCGGCTACGCCAAGCTCGCCGACGTCCCGTTCTCTAGCCCACTCGACATGCTCAAGGCGGTGCCCTCGATGCTCCGGCTCGAGAGCCACCTGACCGTCTACCAGCTCGTCTCGCGCTACCTCAAAGACGAGCGCCTGCGCCAGGCGTTCTCGTTCCAGCCGCTGCTCGTCGGTGGCAACCCGTTCACGACGAGCTCTATCTATCTGCTCATTCACTGGCTCGAACGCCTCTGGGGCGTGTGGTTCGCGAAGGGCGGCACGACCGCCATCGTCAAGGGTCTCGTGCGCTTCCTTGGCGAGATCGGCGTCGACGTCCGACTCTCGACCCCGGTCGCCGAAATCGCCATCGCCAAAGATTCGCGGGCAGCCGCTTCGCGGCCTTCGCGAATGGGTAAGACCACCGGCGTCGTCACCGAGTCGGGCGAGTTCATCGCCGCCGACGTCGTCGTCGCCAACGCCGACCCCTCGGTCGTCTACCAGCGCATGATCGACCCGCGTTGGCGCAAGGTCCACTCGAACCGCAAGATCGCGCGCACGAAACAGTCGATGAGCCTCTTCGTCGCCTACTTCGGCACCGACCGCACCTACCCCGACGTGAAGCACCACACCATCGTGCTCGGTCCCCGCTACCGCGAGCTGCTGACCGACATTTTCAAACGCAAGCTCCTCGCCGACGACTTCTCGCTCTACCTGCACCGCCCGACCGCCAGCGACCCGAGCCTCGCGCCGCCCGGCTGCGAGTCGTTCTACGTGCTCTCGCCGGTGCCCAACAACGAGAGCGGGCTCGACTGGTCCAAGATCGGCGACAGCTACCTCGACCGCGTCTACACCGAGCTCGAGCGCCGCTGCCTGCCCGACCTCCGCAAGCACCTCACCACCTCGTTCTACGTGACCCCCGACTACTTCGAGGAGAACCTGCGCTCCGCCTCCGGCGCCGCCTTTGGCCCCGAGCCGCTGCTCCTCCAGTCGGCCTACTTCCGCTATCACAACGTCTCGGACGACGTCGGCGGCCTCTACTTCGTCGGTGCCGGCACCCATCCCGGCGCCGGCCTCCCGGGCGTTCTCAACACCGCCAAGGTGCTGACACGCGTCGTGCCGCCGGTCCGCGCGAGCGCCACCGCCTCGCCGTCGTTCACGATGCCAGTCGCCCGCGGGGCATGACGCCGTTTTTCCGAAACGCCTGGGCCGCCTCCTTGCGCAGCGCCTTCCAGCGTGACGCGTCGCTCGACCCGGTCCTGGTCGACGCCTGCCGCCGCATCATGCGCCACCACTCGAAGAGCTTCTCGCGCGCCGCGCGCTTCCTACCCCGCCGCTTCGCGGACCCGGTGGCCGTGCTCTACGCCTTCTGTCGCCTGGCCGACGACGCCGTCGACCTGGCGCCCGACCAGGCCAGCGCGCGCCTGGCCGCCGACACCTTCATCGCCGAGCTCGAATCACCGCGCGGCGCCCGGCCCGTCATCCGCGCATTCGATGCCTGGAGCACCAAACATCCCCTCGCCCGTCGCGCCGCGCGCGAGCTCCTGACCGGCATCGCCTCCGACGTGGGTCCGGTGCGCATCGAAGACGAGGCCGAACTCGTGCGCTACGCCTACCGCGTGGCCGGCACGGTCGGGCTCCTCATGTGTGCCGTGTTCGAGGTCGAGGACAGCGCCGCCCATCCGTTCGCCATCGACCTCGGCATCGCGATGCAGCTCACCAACATCGCGCGCGACGTCGCCGAGGACGCCACCCGCGACCGCGTCTATGTCCCGCGCACGCTGCTAGCACGCCACGGCACGACGCCCGATGCGCTCATCGCCGCGGTCGTCGGCACCGTGCCCGCGCACTCGCCCGCACCCGCACCCACGCCCGCACCCACGCCCGCACCCGCGACCGCCCTCTCCCCCGCCGTGCTGAGCCTGCTCGACCTGGCCGACGCCTACTACCAGAGCGCCGAGCGCGGCATGCACTACCTGCCCGCCGCCGCGCGTCCCGCGATCCTCGTCGCGTCCCGCCTGTATCGCGCGATAGGCGACGTGCTCCGGCGTCGCGGCGGCAATCCACTGCTCGGCCGCGCGTTCGTGTCCGCGGCCGAACGACCACGCCTCATCGTGCTAGCGCTCCGCACCGCCACCGTGCACGCCATCGGCACCGCCCCACGTGGCGCTCACGACGCCGCACTGCACACCTCGCTCAGCGGCTTCCCGGGATCGAGCCCCAACGCCTAGCGCTTGGACGGATCCCGTTGCACGACGCCCCGCTCAAGGCGTCGTCTTGCAGCGCGACCGGCGGGCGCAGCCGAGTCCGACCTCTCACATCAGATCGCAATCCGCAGATTCAGCCCGAACACGAACACCGGCGCCGGCACCGAGATCGCCTCGAGCCCGTCCGGCAGCACACCGGGGATCGGCGGCAGCGCTGGCACATCGAGCGCAAAATGGAACTCGCCGCCGCGCTTGCCATAGTGCGTCTGCGCATAGACCTCGAGCCTCAGCTTCGTGTGCAGCGTCTGCGAGAAGTCGAGGCGCGTGATGAAGCTCGTGTCCGACAGGTTGCCGAGGGCAGCGAGCGAGAACGACGAATCATCCCATGAGCCCGGCTGCGGCACCACCCACGAAAAGCCGAGGTAGTGCTGCCCGAGGTAGAACGGCTCGAACCCACCCTGCACGATGAGCCACGGGTAGAGCGCCGGATCGTCGACGCCGATCGGATTCCAGAAGTACTCGACACCGACAAACATCACGTCGTCGTCGTTCGGCTTGAACGCGTACTGGAGCCCGGCCGAAACGCGCGGCAGCCACGCATCGCGCGGCGTCGCCGTCGGCGTCTCGAATGTGTCGAAGTCGAGTGTGCCACTGTATTTCGGCGTGTCGCGTTCGTCCGTCAATGACACTTCCGCTGTGAGATCCAGCTCGCCCAATGCGGTCGAGATATCAAATCCAAACGCGGTCTTGCGACCTTTGCCGGCGATCCCCGAGAGCGCAATCTCGCCCGAGCCGAAGGCCGCTTCGAAGCGGAACGCCGCACCCGGCTCGTCGAGCTGTGACGCGTCCCCAAGGAGCCCAATGAGGTAGAAGTTCAGCGTCTCATACGGGATGTGGACCTTCACCAGCGGCACACCCGTGCGCTCATCGAAAAGCGTCAGCGGGTCACGCCGTCGCTGGTTCACGAAATCGTTTGGGCTCCAGAGTCGCGTGGCCCCCCATTTGATCCTCTCTTGCCCAAACGTCAGGAACACGAGCCGCGCGATGTCGGTCTTGATCCACATCTGGTCGAGCAACATCGACACCGACTCACGCGATCCGCCGAGCAGACCGGTAGCGTTTTGCGTCACCGTGGGGTCGAACGACAGCCGCCCCGAGATGAAGCCACGCACCCGCTCCTCGGGCCGCGCATCGAGGTACAGGTCGAGGAGATTCGGCATGGCCAACGCCTGCTCACCCGGGCTGCCACGATCGGTAATCGTCGTCGCGAGCCGCAGGTAGAGCTGCCCACCGATCGCCAATGGGTCCTCGGGAACGACGATGCCGCCCGTATTGGAAGGTGCCTCACCGAAGAGGTCTTCTTCGCTGCCTGGCGTCGCTGACGGCGCCGTCGCGTTGTCGTCCGCGGGCGCATCCCCGAAGACGGCGTCTTCGCCGGGCTCGGCCGCACTTGCCGTTGCCCCTGACAGCACACCGAGCAGCACGCTCGCGCGCAACGCCCACGCCGCCCACGCCATTGTCCCAGTCATCATCTAGCCTATCGGCTCTTCGATTCGAGCCACGCCTTCGTGAACATGTTGGCCGGCAACGCGCTGAGGTCGACGGACTTGATCTTCACGACCGACTCGTTGCCCTTCTCGACCTCATCGTAGAAGTACATCTGTTCCGCGTACCAGACCTCCTTGCCCTTCGGGTCGGTGATCTTGAGCCACTTCGGATACAGGCTCCGGCGCATCAGCTTGCCCGACAGCGCGAACTCGAGCCGCTTCAGGATGTTGCCCGACACCTGGTCGACCTCGAGCTCGAGCAGCGGCCAGGCGACGTCCGAGTTCGCCTTTGCCGTGAGCTTCAGCTTCCACGTCTTGTATTTGCCGAGTGTCGCTTCGCCCATGAACGTCGCCGTGTACTCCTCGGCGAGGCGCGACTCGTCGAAGTCCTGTCGCCGCCCGTCGGTCCCGAGGATCCGGTCGCGCTCGGTCAACCGCTCCCACTTGCCGGTGCGCGGCGTGTAGAGCCACAGGTTGTCGTCGATGCGCAGGTACCCCTGCCCTGCCTCGGTCTTCGGCCCGAGCACCAGGAACATGAACTTGTCGTCCGCGCCGCGTCGATAGAACAGCGACTCATAGACGGTGTCGTCCTTGCCCTTCTCTTTCCGCTGGATGAACGCGTGCGCCGCGAAGTCGCCGAGCGCGCGCTGCCGCACGTCGAGGTCCTTCAACATCGTCAACATCTGCGCATCATCGAGCGCCTCCGCATGCGCGCTACCCGTCGCCATAACGACCAATCCAAAAAGCAGACTCGCAAGCCTCGTCATCACAACGCCTCCAAAAACTGCTGAGCCCAATGCCGATTACCAACGGGACGCCTTCGGTCGGGATGCCGCGACGACCTGGAGCTCGCCCGGATGCCCCATGGTCTCCTCGATGATCGCGCGACCGGGAGGAGCGGCACCCGACCAAGGTGGCCCGGCGCGGCGGTCAACGGACGGCGCTCAGCCCGCATGGCTCATCGCCGCGCCGGGCTGAATCTTGGCCGCGCGATGGGCCGGCCACAACGCCGCCACCGACGCGAAGATCGAGATGAACAGGATCGCATTCAAGACCCGTAGCGGGTCTATCCGAAAGCTCAAGTGGTCGCTCATCAGGATGAACTGGAGGATCGGGTCGGACACGCCAATCTGCACCGCATTGAGGATCGCCACCATGATAGACGCCATCAGCGCGCCGAAGGCCGACGCCATCAACGCCAGGAAGCCCGCCTCCGCGACCACCATCAACCTGACCTTGCCGCGTGACATTCCGATCGCCCGCAGCGCGCCAATCTCCGGCGTACGCTCGCGCACGGCCATCATGAGCGTGTTCCACAAGCCGATCGCGATGATGCTGAGAAGGATGAGCGTCAGCACCACGCTCGCCAGATCGAGCGCGTCGACCGTCTTCGCGAGGTCCCCCATCTCGTCGCGCCAGGTCGACACATCGAGCTTCTGTCCGGTCCAGTCCTCGCGCTCGACCGTCTGGTACTTCTGCCAGAATGGCTTGCCCTCGGGCTCCATCACATCGTAGCCCGCGCTTTTCAGGACCGTGCGCAGCGCCGTCGCAACCTCGACCGCGTACTTCTTGTCGTCCAAGAAGATCATCAGGACGCCGGTATTGCCCTCGCGAAACTCGTAGAGCTCGTTGACCGTCTTCTCGGGCAGGAACGTCATGATCTGCGAGAGCCCGCCCATGTCCTTGGCGATCGCCGCGACCCGTGCATCCATGCGGTTCTGTACGCCGCGCGCGGTAAGCCCCGAGATGGTGATCGAGTCCCCGACCTTCACCCCCAGCTCGTCCGCCTGACGCTTGAACAACAGGGCCGTGCCCGGCTTGTCGAGCTCGTTGATGTCGCCCGCGACGATCGTCAGCCGCGTCTTCAACTGCCTGTCGGTCTTGAAGTCGATGCCTGCCACCGCGTTCATCAGCGAGGTCTTGTCGCTCGTCACACGGTCGAACTTGCCGCGCGCGCGCCGCTGGATGAACTCGATGTGCGGGCTCGCGTCCTTGATCGCCGCTTCGACCTTCGCGTAGTCGACGATCTGCGGCTGGGCCACACCGATCGATGCCTTGTAGAAGCCGCCGACGTTGACGTGCCCGGACGCGAGCGTGGTCGCCGAGTCGACCATCGCATCCTGGAGCGCCGTCGACGCCGCAAACGAGCTCACGAGCAGGAACGACACGAACGCTATCGCCGCACCGAGGATGGCACTGCGGCGCGTGTGCGCGAAAATGTTGCGGAAGGCGATGAGGAAGATCCGGCCCACGTTCTACTCCTTGGCCTGCATCGCCGCGATCGGCGGAATGCGCGCGGCCGCGATGGCCGGAATCAGGATCGACACGAGCGTCACTGCGGTGATCACCAGGAACGCGACCGCCAGGTGTCCGCCATCGAGCACCGGCCGCAGCTCGCGACCCCCAAAGATGAAAAACAGGATCTCGGAGCTGGCCTTGATGCCCGACGCACCGAGGCCGGCCAGCGTCAGCGCGCCAAGACCGATGCCGAGCGCCCCAAACAGCACGGCCATGGCCGCACCCTCGATCGCGAACATGCGCAACACGAACCCGCGCTGCGCGCCCATCGCACGGATGGTCCCGATCTCCTGCACCCGCTCCATCGTCGACATCAAGAGCGAGTTCAAGATGACGATGAACGCGACAAAGAAGATGAGGCCGACGAGGCCATAGAAGAAGATGGTGATGCCGCTCGACAGCCCCGCCACGAGCGGCCCCTGGGCTGACTCCCAGGACACGACCCGGGCCGCCTTCAGCGGTGCGATCGCCTCGCCCGCGGCGGTCTTCCGGGCGATGTCGTCCGGGTCGGCGACCGGCAGCGGCTGTTTCCAGGCGCCCGGATTCCCGTTCAACGCCGTGTCGATCGCCAGCCGCGTCGCCTCGAATCGCTCGGGCGTGAGAAGCGCGTCGTCTTTCAGGAAGACGGCCGCATTCACGATCGGCCCCGACTCGAGCTGGGCTTGCGTAAACTTCGCGTCCTGCGCAGCCTGTGCCGCGCGCCGAAGACCGGTCAGGCTATCGCCCATCACGTCGCCGATGGGCTTGTTGTCGATGGCCTCGACGACCTCGCCTTCACCGAACAACGAGTCCTCGGCCTTGTCCCGGTCGAGCGCCTTGATGCCCGAGTCGGCCTTGAGCTTGGCGACTTCTTCGGGAGTGACGAGCTCGCTCATGCCCGACAGGTCGCGAAAGCTCATGAGGTCCATGATGTTGTAGATGCCCGCAAGGCCCGACTTCTCGAGCCCGTCGTAGCGGAAGACACCCCAGACCTTCACGTTGACGGCGCGCGGATAGCCGTTTTTGGTCTGCCCATAGAGCGCAATCTCGTCCCCGACCATGTACGCATACAGGCGGATACGCGGGGCGATCTCCTTGTAGAAAACCTCGTAGCGGCGATCGAAGTTGGCGTCGTCCACCGTGAGGAAGCTGGCGACCAGCTTCCCGATGTCCTCTTCCGTCGAGCCGAGCTCCTTCTGGAGGATCGCCTTTACCTCGAGGCTGCGCTGCGGATCGAACTGCTCGGTGATCTGGCTCACCTGCGAGCGGTTGTGGTCGACCATGCGCTTCAACGTGTCGTCCTGTGCGATCGTCGCCCCGGTCAGCTCACGCGCTTCCTTGATCTCGTCGAGGCGGCGCGCGGTCCGGTGCTTCACGAACTTCTCGTAGTAGTTGCTGTTGAACATGAACCCGCGCTGGCCGGGCGGGATCATCTCGCCCGCCTGCATGCGGAACAGCTTGAAGTTGGTCGCGAACGCCTGCGGGTCGGTGCCGACGTAGTTGAAAAAGTAGAACCCGGACTGCACGCCGAGCGGGGAAATCCGGTTCTCCAGGAACTCCAGCGCGTCGAGCGGGGTCGCCTCGAAGGTCTTCCAGAACTCCTCCGAGTTCGCGCGCGCGAGGTCCTCACGCTGCTGGGTCGTCTCCTTCGTGTTGGCGGCGACCTTCTCGAGCTTGTCGAGGTCGCCGTTCATCGACTTCAGGATCGCGCGCACGTGCGCCACGACGGCCGGCACGCGCTCGGTCTTCTGATCGCGGATGGCGTTGCGCAGCTCTTCGAGCTTGGTCTCGATTGGCGAGTCGCCCCAGACAAGCGATCGCCCAAGGCCCATCGGCACGATCGAGCTGACTTCGGGGATCTGCGTGACGGCCTTCTTCAGGGCACCGAAGTCCTTGATCTCGCCGAGGTCCGGCACCGCGAGCGCGGCCGACTGATAGAGCTCGAGGTCATCCTTGGCGGCACCCGAGTAGATCTGAAGATGGCCCGACAGCGTATCGACCACGCTCCGCTGCATGCCGGCCTTGATCGCGTCGAGCGCGCCCTGACCGACGACGACGAGCCACGTGCCGAGCGTCAGGAGCATCCCGACGATGAGCGTCCGGACCCAGTGGAGCCGCAAGTTTCGCAGCGCCAGACGAAGGAGCATTCCCATGACGGCTCCTTAGTGCGCGGCCGCGGCTTCGAGGGACGTGCTGAGATTGACGTTGCCGGCGTCGGCAGCCTTGGCCTCAGTATCGCCTTCGGCTGCCTTGGCCTTGGCCGCGGCGCTGGCACGACCATCGTCGACGATGACGCCGTCGGCGATCTTGATGACGCGCATGGCGGCCTGCATCACGACCGGGTCGTGGGTCGAGAAGAGGAACGTCGTACCGTCGCGATTCATCTCGCGCATGAGGTCGAGGATGGAGCCGCCCGTCGCCGAATCGAGGTTCGCCGTCGGCTCGTCCGCGAGCACGATGGCCGGCCGCGTCACGAGCGCGCGGGCGATCGCCACGCGCTGCCGCTGGCCACCCGAGAGCTCGCCCGGGCGCTGCTTCATCTGGCCACTGAGCCCGACCCGGTCGATGAGGTCCTTGACGCGCTTGGCGCGCTCGGCCTTGCCGACGTCCTTTCTCAGGAGCAGCGGAAACTCGACATTCTGATACAGGTCGAGCACCGGGATGAGGTTGAACGACTGGAAGATGAACCCGAGCGTTTCGAGGCGCAGACGCGTGCGTGCCGACTCGCTCAGGCGCTTGGTGTCGCGGCCGGCGATCTCGACCACGCCGCGCGTCGCGATGTCGACACAGCCGATGAGGTTCAGGACCGTCGTCTTGCCGCTGCCGGACGGACCCGCGAGCACCGCGAACTCGCCCCGCGCGAGCGACAGGTCGACGCCACGCACCGCATGCACGATCGTCTTTCCGAGGGGATAGTCCTTGTAGACGCCCGTGAGCGCGACCACCGCATCATTGACTTGCGACATCTGGGAAACCTCTGAGACAATCCAACGCGTGGAACGCGGCCTTGGCCAAGGCAGCAGCCTGCGAAAATGAGGCGCCCGCGGATGGCGCAGCCCGGGCAGCGATTGTCGCTACCGACTACGGTGCCGCAGCCGTCATGCCCTACGGTCGCGAGACTTTCAGTGCGAAAGTCGCGCACACCCTAGTCACCCGTGCGAGACGGGCAACACGGACGTGCCAGGCCAGCGCCCGAGGAAGCGCACGACCGCCTCGTTCAACGCCTCCGGAAACTCGATCGGAAGGTAGTGCGAGCCACCCTTCACGATAACGAGCTCGGAGTCGGGGATCGTCCGAGCCATCTCCCGCGAGAGCGCGAGCGGCGTCATCGCGTCACGCGTGCCGGCGACAATCATGGTCGGCAGGTTCAAGCCCGCGAGGATGTCGCGCGCGTCGTGGTCGCCGAGCGACATCAGGATCTTGTTGTAGATGTCGAAGTCGAGCCGCACGTAGTCGTGCACGATCTCGGCGGCCAGCTTGTCGTCGAGGCTCGGAGCCACGGCACCGACCGCCTTGGCCACCTGGAGCAACGTCGCCGAGCCGACGACGCGGCCCAACCAGGGCGCGTAGCGTTCAGCGGCGACCCGGAACAGATCCATCGCCGGCGGGATCATCTTGAGCCCGGCCTTGCCGAGCACCGTCGTCGCGACCGCGCGCCCGGGTGCGCCGCAGATCATGATGGCGCCGGCCATGCGTTCGGGCGCGATGCGGGCGAGCTCGAGATTGAGCTGGACCCCCATCGACCAACCGATGAAGACCGCGCGTTCGATGCCGAGCGAATCCAGCACGCGCAATGCGTCATCGGCATGCGCGGCCGGTCCGAGGGCCACTTCGCCCCGCGCGGCGCCGGCCCGCGTCGCGGCGTCGAAGCGCGAGGCGTAGAGGCCGCGATAGTCCCACGTGGCGATGCGATGGCGCGGGGCCAACGTCTTGACGAGGTGGCGCCAGGTGATGAGGTTGCCGCCAAGGCCGTTGACCAGGACGATCGGAGGCAGGCTCTCGTCGAAGTCGTCCGGGCGGTGTTGGAAGACCGCCAGTGGCAGCCCTTCCGCGGTCTTGACCTGGCGCTGATGAAAGCCGAGGAGCCCACTCCCGCGGCCGGCTGGGTCGGCAGCGGCGTGCGCGCTCACGGGCAACCCTTCGCGTCGCTCGAGAAGTCGATCGACAGGGACACCGCGACCTGAAGGTCTTGGAGATCGCCCGGCACACTGGCGGCGACCTGCACCGACATCGCTGGCTCACCACCGAGCACGACCTGGGAGACGACCTGCAGCCCTGCGGGATCGAGCACCACGCGGCTATCCGAGAGCAGGACCTTGTCGCCGTTCGTGACCGAGCCCGAGAACGTCCCAAGGCGCGTGAACTGCCCACCCCCGCGCGGGGCGACACCGACTTCGTAGTTGAGCACCGTCGCGCCGGCCCCGACCTGCAGCGCCTCGACCTCGAGGAACGAGGTCGCACGATTGAGCGAGCCGCACTTCAAGCTCGGCAGCGCCTCGACGTACGCGGGCTCGTCGCGGAGGTCGTCGAGGTCGATGATCGCACCCTCGCTCACACCACCCTGCATGTCGTCGAAGTCGACCGGGATCGTCTCGATGACCGTCAGCTCGACGATGGTCGCGTCGTCGCCACAGCCGGCGGCGCTTGCAACAAGACCGCTCAGGGCGGCGATACACATCCAACCAGACGACTTTCTCATGGCGTCAATACCTCCGCGCCGCGCACGACCCTCACCGGGCCGTCTCCAGCGAGCGTCACACCGCCCGCGAACAAGATGCGACCGGCGAGCACCCCCCCACCGATACGCGCCGCTACCCCACCCATGCGTGGCCGCGCGAGCACCGGGCCAAGGCCGCCGACGACACCCATGCCGTCGCTACGGGCGATGCGACCGGTCGTCGTCTGGAGTCCCTCGCTGCCCGCGAGCCCGCCGCCGAGGTAGCACTCGGGGGTGGCACCGAAGGCCACATCGCTGCCAGTCACGGCAGCGAGGAAGGTCGTCATCGGGGCGCTGACGATCGGTGTCGCCGTGACGATTCCGCCAGCGACCGTGAGGCGTACCGGCTGGAACGGCGTCGAACGGGCGAGCTCGTTGCTGCCTGCGACGAGGTCGAGCCCACACAACACGGGCGCGAAGACCTTGTCGCCAAAGCCGTTCGTCTCGAGCGAAGTAGACGTGCCAGCGGCGAGGTCGACCAGCTCGGAGAGGCCGCCGCCGGGGTTGCCACCGAGCAGCAGGATCTGATTGCAACCCGCATCGAGGCACGTCGCCGCCGCACCCTGCCGCGGATGTTGCAAGGTCGGGCCCGGCTCGCACACAGGCGCACCCGCGCTCACCGTGCAGACCGAGGTCGCGCGCGTCGCCTCCAGGCCGGGCCCGGAAACGACGAGGCCACCCGCCACGAAGAAGCGATCAGGCGCGATGCGCGCGACCGCCGGACGCGCCAGGCTGCGCGGTAGGGTCGTGACCGTCGCGGTGCCCGCGGCCGTGTCCCAGATCGTCACGTCGGCTGAGACGCCGGTCGACTCGGTCGTGAGCACCAGGCCGCCCTCCGCCCATTCGAGGCGCTCACGCACGAAGCCACCGACCGTCACGAAGCGGTCCGGGCCGAGCGGCGCGAATCCGAAGTCACCGCCGATCGGCGGCGCGTTGCTCACGGTCGCCGCGACGAACAACCCGGTCTGGCTATCGAAGCGTTCGAGCGGATGCATCGTTGGGAGCAACTCCCCGACCCCGTCCTGGCGAAAGCCACCGATGAACATCACGTCGCCATCGGACAGCGTCGCCGCCGCGCCGAAGGCACGCGGCTCGGACAGGTTCAACGGGAAGGGGCTCCGAAGGGTGCACCAGCCCGCTGCGACATCGCAGTTGGCGCGCACGTGGATGTCGCGGCAGTCCATGTCGGTCGCGCAGCTCGGCACACACCAGTACTCGGGCTTGCCCGCGTCGTAACAGACCTCGGAAGCACCGCAGTCGGCAGGCCCCTCGCAGAAGTCGACGGCGCGCGCGACGGAGGCCGACAGATTGATCTCCTCGGGCAGGGTCGCGACCTCGCCCCGCGGGTAGATCTGGATGTGATAGTACGGCAGCGCGCCGGCTTTGCCGGAGGTGATGGCCACGCCACCGCGATAGCCCAGCGAGACCGCATCGCCGGCATTGCAGCCGAACGCGGAGAAGCCTTCATAGACGACCGTGTAGCCCTCGCCGAGCGGGATATTGCTCAGCTCGTAGGTGCGCGACTGCTGCTGCAAGCAACTAGTATCAAAGAGATTTTTGGCATCGAGCGAGGTCGGCGCAGCCTTGAAGATGCGCAACCGGAAGAATGCTGCGTCCGACGCGAGCGCAAAGCGCGCGACTCCGACCTCGGCTGCACCCGAGTCGCAGCCCGAGACGCATCCGAGGGTCAGCAACATCGCAACGAGCGACCGGCAGAGGGACCTCATCGTCGCCCTCCGATAGTCGCCGGATCGCGCCAGGCGCTGGTCCCATCGATGCCGAGCACCGCCGGGCCGCGCGCGACATCGTCGCTACCACCGGTCGTTAGCGCCACCACGGCAACCGCGCCACCGACGACGACCGCGCCGACGATGGCCCAGATGACCCAGTCCAGCTCGTCGTCGTCCTTGCCTTTGGGCTTCTTGGGCGTGCCCGGCCCGAGATCGCCGACGATGGCGACCAGGCGGAAGCTCTCCTGGGTGGTCTGCCCTCCCTTCACGACGAGCTTCTTGATGATGTCCTGGAAACCCTTCTGGGTGATGCGCACGGTGTACTCGCCGGGGGCGAGCTCGCTCGTGGCGGTACCAGTGCCGATGTATTCGGCGCCGAGTTGGATTATCGCGTCGGGCGAGTCGACGTCGATGACGAGCAGGCCTGGCTTCTCCGCGATGACGGGGGCCGGCGGCTTGCCAAAGACCGTCTCGACCTCGAGTTCCAGCGCGAACGCGAGCTCAATCACTTTGTCAGCCTTCACTTCGCGGTCGCGGGTGATCGTCACGAGGGCGACATCGATGAAGCGCACGCGCATGACCTGCCTGCCCGCGGTCGTGCTCACCTCGACGTGCACGACCTTGTCGGCCTCGTATTTCTTGCCGAGGCGCGCGAGGCAGGTGGCATCGAGGTCGACGCACTCGAGATCGATCATCTCGTCGGTCAGCTCGCCGGCCGGTGGGTTCTTGAGCTCGACGTCGGGATAGAGGCGCAGCTTCGCCTGCATCACCGCGAACAGGTCGGTGCGGTCCTTGGCCGACAACTTCTCGCCATCGACGTGCAGGCCAAGCACGCGCATCGGCACGGCATGCGCCGCGCTTGGTTGTGCGAAGCCTGCCGCGCCGAGGCTCACCCAGACCAGGGCGAGGGCGAGCAACGGGGTTCGGAGTGGATGCGACATGCGGTCCCTCGGTGAGAGCCCCCCAGTGGGCGGCTCGGGACGTTTAGCAGACCCGACCGCGGAGGGCCAGCCCGCCAAGATCGCATGAGATCGCATGATGACGCTCGGTTGCAGGACGCGGCCTGCGACACGATGGCGAAGCCTGCACTGAAGGGCCCGCTCGTAGAGGCGGCGCTCAAGGCGCGCCAGCCATCAGGAAATAGACGTGATCGCCGCCATTATCGCCGAATCCGTGCGCGTAACCGAGGCGGAAGTCATAGAGCGCCGCGAACCACAGTTCCATGCGAAAGCGCAGCTCGAGGCCGACGCCGGCCACGATGTCATTGGCCAGATCGCTGTCGAAGCTCGCGCCCCCGATGTCCGAAAAGACAGCGGCCGACAGGTCCTCGAAGAACACCGGCAGGGTGCCGAGCCCGCCCCGCACGCGGGCAAGCGGGAAGCGCCACTCGCCTGTCAGCATGCCGAAACGGGTGCCCTGAAACGCCGATTCTTCGAAGCCGCGAAGCCACACCGCTCCGGCCGAGGTCTGGTTCAAGAGGTCCGACAGGAGATCCTGGCGCGGCACCCCGCCAAGCGAGAACACCGAGCGCGCAGTGGGGTCGCCGCCCGCCAGGCCACCGCCCAGGCGGAACGAGAGCACGTGTCCGTTCGCGCCATCGCCACCGAGCGGGATGTGCGCGCGCGAGACGAACGTGAACGTGAACGCGCTCGCGTCGCCGCCTAGAGCCGGCTCACGGAAGCCGAGGTTGAAGGAGGCCGAGAGTCCCTCCGAAAGGGCGATGGCGAGTGGATGTTGGCGCACGTCCGAGAAGCTCGCGAACATGTTGAGCGAGGTGCGCACACGCTCCTTGGGGATGACCGCCATCGTCTCGTCGGGCGTGTGCTCGAGCGCGCCGACCTCGAGGCCACGGGCGAGATCGGCGTTGAGCCCCAGGCCCCAGGTGAGGCCGGCGAACACGTCGGGCACCGGCAACGCGATAGAGGCGCCGCTGTAGACGACCTCTTCGCGGTAGGGCTCGCTCAGATCGCCGACGAAGCTCGTGCGGTCCCACGAGTAACGGCCGAGCTGCAGCGACACGTCCGGAAAGCCGGTGCGCAAGGTGAACGAGGCGTAGGCCGTCCAATCGTCGCGGGCGAGATCCCAGTCGGCTGAGAGCAGGAGACCCAAGCGATTTGTCGGGTCGAGGGCCTCGACCGAGAGCCCGAGGGTGGCGAGCCCGCTGGAGCCGGCGGTGAACGATGGCAACCAGTTGCGCGGCAACATCGTCGGCAACGGATGGTAGGGCACGCGTCCTTTCACGGTTGACGTCGGGGCCTCACGGAGGCGCGGTGCGGTGCCATCGCCGGGCACGATCGGCAGCGCCTCGGGCGCGAACGCGAGCGCGTAGAGAGCCGGTCCGTCGACGGTCCAGGCACGATAGACGAGCAGTCGGCCATCGGGTGAGAGCGCCGGGTTGCTCGCGCCACCGAGCACGTTGGTCACCTGGCGTACGACATTGCTCGCGAGCTCGAGCGCGTAGATGTTCGCGACCCCGTCGCGGTCGGAGCTGTAGAAGAGCCAACGCTCGTCGGCCGACAGATACGGGTCGAGCTCGTCAGCGGCGCCGCGCGTGAGGGCCTCGAAGGTGCCCGATGCGAGGTCGATGCGATACAGGTCGCGGTTGCCATCGGCATGCAACGACACGAACAGAGCGCGGCCGTCGGCGGTCGCGACCGGCCGGTCGACGCGCGGATGCGAACCGGGCCTCATCAACGCGGGCGGCAGCTCCAGTGCTTGTTTGAGCTCGCCGGTCTCGAGGTCGAAACGCGCGAGGCTCGGCACACTCCATCTGGTGCGCACCGCCCAGACCGAGCGACCATCCGCGGCCGGCGCCGGGTCGTAAGCCCGGAGCGAGTCGGCGAGGAGACGCGGGGTCTTGCGTGCGAGCGCCTCGCCCGGCGAGAGCGGCACGACCGCGAGGCGACTGTAATAGGAGGAATAGCGATAGTCGCGTGAGGTGCCGAGCACGAGACGGGTGCCGTCGCGCGTCGGCATGAAACGCCCGCAGCCGCCTTCGCAACGCAGCATGCGAGTCGGCTCTGCCAGCGGTAGGAGCGACGCTGGGCCACCCAACAATGCAGGCAGCGTGGGAGCGGGTGCCGTAACGATCGCCGTCTGCTGGTAGCCGTTGCTCTCGATCCAGACGAGGTCTTTGCCGTTTGGCGTGAAGCGCGGCAGCTCGAGCACCTCCAGCGGGCCGCGGATGCGTTCACCTTCGCGCAGGCCGGCCGCGCGCACGCGGCGATCGGTGGCATGGGCGCGCGCGGTGATGTCGGCACGAACGTCGGCGAACCAGTCGACGAGCGTCTTGCCGGTCGTTTCGCGCGCGATGAGGTTCAGCGCGTAGGGTGGTGCCCAGGAGCCATAGGCCGCGACGAATTGTCGGATCGCCTCGGGCCCCGCATGGTCGGCAATCTGTTGATAAATCTCGCCACCATAAAAGTACCAGGCCGCCGCGCGCGGCTGCTCGAATGGTGACCCGGTGAGGTCGGACAGCTCCGGCAGGCGATTGGCAAGCGCTGAGGTTCTGAAGAACATCTCCGTGTTGGAGCTCCCGACGCGCCCCGAGTCGACGCCCGGCTGCGACTCGACCCACACCGCGAGCCCTTCGGTCGCCCAGCGTGGCAGCGCATTGTTCGGCTTCCAGATGCGCCCGAACACGGTGTTGAACCCTTCGGGCACACCCCCCGATTGGTCGAGATGTACGATGTGCGTGTACTCGTGCATCACCAGAAGCTTCAACCAGTTCGTATAGTTGCCAAGCTCGCTATCGGGCGGCGGCGGCCACGCCCAGACAGTGATCGCCGGGTACGGCAACACCGACGCAAAGCCATTGGCCGCATCGAAGTCATCGGCCGCGATCACATGCACCCGCACCCCCGGATACCACCCGAGCAGCTCCCCCACGACCGTACGCGCCTCCTCGAGATAGTCGGCCACCTCGCGCGCAAACGCGTCCCCACCATCATGCGAATGCACCGCGAAGTGGGGCGTGACGATGGTGAACCAGCGCCGGTCGGGATCATTGCCCGCACGCGCCGCGAAGGCGCACAACAACGCGCAGAGCAGCGACACGAGACTCAGGGCCTTCCCCATAGCGGCCCATGGTAGCCGCAACGGGGGCTCAACGTCATGCGCGACTTCACGCTTGCGCGCCCGAATAGGGGCACGCCTTCCGCGACCCGGTCATCTGCGATAGCTTCGCTGCATGTCTGATCTCGGTCCCGCGTGGCTGCGCAAAGAGCTGCCGCATCCAATCGCCAAAGCCTGGAACTACGCGCTGCTCGGCGTTCCTATCGATGGCATTGCGGCGGCGAGCGCGGTCGAAGTGTCGCTGCGCTTCGTGACCGGTCTCCAGCTCGCGAACCTCATCGCGGAAGGCAGCGTCACCCCGGCGATATTGGCGAACGGCACGTTCAAGCGACCGACCCTCGGATCATGGGTCATGTTGGCCAAAACGCTGCGCGATGCGATCGCGAAGCCATTCGCCCCGGCGCTCGCAAGCTGGCCCGATGCCCGCGCCGACAAGCTCCTCGACCAGCTCACACGCGAGCGCAACCGCCTCGCGCATGCCGGCCAGATGTCGCCCGGAGTGCGACGCGACCTCGAGTCGTCGGTCGCACAGCTCGCGTCCGATGTGCTCGAAACGCTTGACTGGTTGCGCCGCCTGGAGCTCGTTTCGATCGTCGATGCCAGACTCGCCGCCGACGGGCGAATTGAAGGTCGGCTCCAGGTCTTCCGCTCGACCGAACCGCATCCCGAGCATCAACGCGCTTCATGGCGCGGTCAGCCGGCGCTCGACCACCTCTATCTGGCATCTTCGGAGCCGGGTGCTCGCAACTTGCTCGATGTCGAGCCCTTCATACGTCGCGCCCGCCTCGCGACGGCCAAGGTCGAGGCGATATGCCTTTGGAAAGGCTACGGCCAACGCAGCGACATCCTCTCGAGTGACGACCCACAGGAAGCCGCCGAGTGGGTGCCGCTCGGCACGCGGGTGCGCTTCGTGCCCTTCGCCCGCCAGCCGACGGCGCCTACGTCAACCGACGTGACCCGTCACGAGTCCGCGGTACCGGAGGCACCGACGTTCGTCGACAACCCGGTCTCCCTGCCGCCCGGCAAGCCCGTCCCCGCTCGCCGTTCAAGGCGCTGGCTGATCCCCACGCTGCTTTTCGTCGTTGCCGCGGGGAGCGTCGCAGCGGCGATGACGCTCACCACCCGTTCAAGGCCCAACCTCACAGGTGCCTGGGTCTTCGACACCCACGTCCTGACGAGCTGGCCGAAGATGGAATACGGACTCAATGTGAACGGCCACTACGCGGTCACGTTCAGAGACGAGAACGGCTCGGCCGTGCCCACTGTGCTCGTAAAGCGCGGCTACACGCAAAGCGGGACGTTCTACGAGGCTGACCAATCGCAAGAGCTACGCTTCAACTTCTCCGCATCGGGCCGTTCGGTCGCTGCGTACGCGCAGTTGAGAAAGACCCCAAGTGAGGCACCAGCCGAAATCGCAATGCGCCTGGCGCTCGTTGACGACCTGCTCGTGGGCCTCTGGCGACACGAGGGCGATGAGTGGCAGCGTGGTGGCTATTCCGGCGCAATCCTCGGCACGAGAGCGAGCGGCACATCCGTCGCTTCCGCGCCGCGCAACCAGTGCTTCGTGGGCTGCATCAAGGGCTGCTACCACGGCACCAGCCCGCTCGACAACGCCACCGAGAGCTGCGTGCTCGATTGCACCCGCCGGCTGAACGACTGTCCGACCCGGTAGCAGCACCTGCCCACAAGGCTGGCACGCAACCTGCTCATTCGCTCCGACCGACCGCGCCTTCAGACCGCGCCCGCGTCGGCAGGAGCCCAATGTCGAAGCAGCCGACCGACAGTGGCGAAATCTCGCCACCTGCCCCAGACTCCACCGGCAGCCATACGCTCGCAGCGGGAGTCGCCACGATGTCAAAGCCCAAGCGCAAGGAGATCCTCGTCACCTGGGTGTCGGTGCAACACGCCGCTGAGCCTCTATTGACGGTGTTCGCGAACCCGGCATCGAAGCTCTACGGCAAGATCGACCTGGTCGTATTGTGCCATCGCGTCGCCTCGGACGACGCGAAGGCCGATGCCGCCTTCGACAAGACCCTCAAACAGATCGCCTCACTGGGGAGTGACATACAACCCGAAGTCGTCGCGCGCCCATGGAAGACCAGTGCCAGTCCGACCGACCACGCACGGCTGCTCGCGTTCTCGAAGCAGGTGCTGCGCGAGGTCCGTGAACAGCATCCCGACGCACGCATCAATATCCACCTGTCGCCGGGCACCAAGGCGATGCATGCGGTGTGGCTCATCCTCGCCCATGGTGCGTTCGTCGAAGGCCAGGTTCGCCTCCTCCAGACAAGCGATGCGCAGCACCGGAAGGACGGCCAGGAACCCTTCGAAGAGGTGAAGCTTCCCAACGAGACGTGGGCGCACATCCTCCGGGGCTCGGCCCCAACGGACCCTGGCGAAGACGGTGACCAGGTCCTCTGGAATGTGGCACAGGTAGAGAGTCCCAGCGCTCGCAGGACGCTCGCGGCCGTCGCGCTCTGGGCTCCCTTGCCGGCTCCGATCCTGCTGATAGGCGAACGCGGCACCGGCAAGACGACGCTCGCCAATGCGATTCGCGCCCGCAGTCCCTTCCGTGCGCTGGCCAAAAAGCCCTGGCCTGTCGTCGTATGCGGCCAGTTTCGCGCCAACCCCGAGCTGGCCCGCTCCGAGCTCTTCGGTCACGGCAAGGGCGCGTTCACGGGCGCGCACGCCGAACGCGAAGGCGTGCTCGAGCGCGTCGACGGCGACACCCTGTTCCTCGACGAGATCGCCGATCTCGACCGAGGCACCCAACGCTTGCTGATCGCTGCCGTCGAGGGTCGTGACTTCCAGCGCCTCGGCGAAGACAAGAGCCGCAAGGCCAACTTTCGCCTCATTGCAGCCACAAATCGCCCACTCGATCAGCTCGTAATGCCCGACGTGGCCAACGACGAACGACAGACCGTCGCGCCGGGCATTGATGCCGACTTCTTCGACCGCATCTCGACCTTCATCCTGCACATCCCGCCGCTGCGCGATCGGCGCGAAGACCTGCCGCTCATCTGGCGCTCCGTGCTCGGCGCCGCCGCGCGCAAGTCCGGCGTCGATGGCGAGGCATTGCGAGGGATCGAGCGCGATAAGGGCGTGCTCGCAGCTCTCGCCGACCACCCGCTACCTGGCAACGTGCGCGATCTCCAGCGCGCCGCCTGGCGCGCGGTGGCAGCGCTGAAGGCCGAATACCCCCCGACAGCGACCGCACGCGAGGTCGTCGACAGCCTTGGTCTCGACATCGCCGTTCCTGTTCCGAAGACGCGCGTCAGCCGACCAGCACCGGAGCCGCCAGCCTTTCCGATCGACTTGAAGGCGCACCGCGAAGCCGAGACGGCGAGGCTCATCAGCGCGGCGCTCGAGGTATCCGGCGGCAACAAAGCTCAGGCGGCCCTCCTCCTCGGTCTGCCGCGCAAGACATTCGAGTATCAGCTCCAGAAGGCGATCGCTCCGGCGGCACCTCAGCGGGGCTGAAAGGCCCATCGATTGGGGTCGGCGAATTTTCGCCACGCGTGCGACGATTACTTGCCATCGAGGCGGTCCCAACCACGTTCCACCAGGCCCCGAACAGCTGGCACGGAAACCGCACTGCTCTCCTTCGACTCCCACCTTCCGGGAGTCGCAACCAGGAGCATGACGATGCAGACCTATCCGACCGCAACGACCGCGACGTCCGCGACGTCCGCCAACTTCCTCTCACGCATTTCCCTGCCGCAGTTCAGCGTCGACCTGGTGCGCAGGGCGCTTCGTTCCGATGATCTGCCGAGCGGCTGGCAGGAGGCCGACATCGAGCGAGCGCTCCTGCGCTACCGCCGCTTCCTGGCGCTCGTCGCGCTGAGCCCGACGACGCCGGTTGCGCCGACCCGCGACATCGACGTGATGTGGCACCTGCACATGCTCAGCCCACGCGCCTACCACGCGGACTGCCTACGCCTGTTCGGTGAGCTGCTCGACCATGACGGCGGCTTCGGCAAGGCAAGCGACGAAGAACCGGTGCTCATCGCCTGCTTCGAGCACACCGCCGCTCGTTACGAAGCCGCTTTCGGCGAAGCCTACGCCGAGCGCAGTGAGGCAACGAACTGCTGGCATGACTGCTCGAGTCGCTGCTGGCACGCCTGCTCGAGCAAGATCGAGCTGCCGCTCCACTGACCACAGTTCCGCCAGCGGGCTCCGGGATCCGCCGGGGCTCGCCGGCGCGCCGTCCTCTCTCCGACCACCAACCCACCCGGAGTCCCATGATCGCGCATCGACTTTCAGCGCACTTCGTTCCTCCCGTCGGTCCCCTCACCACGCGCCTCGCGACCGATGGTTGGGTCCTACTCCCGGCCACTGGCCAGGCAGGCCTCGACGCGGCATTGGCGGAGCTGTCGGCGACAGTGCTGTACACCACCGAGGTCGTCGTGCGGGAAGGCCGCGCGCTCGTCACGTCCGACCGCGCGCTCGCATTCCACACCGACCATCACCGCGCCGATCTCATCGCCTGGCTCTGCCTCGCCCAGACAACGGACGGTGGCGCCAGCCGCCTTGCCGACGCGTCCGCGGCGTTTGCGTCCATGACGCCCGAACAACAAGCGCTGCTCGCCGGCATTCGCCTCTTCGAGCACTCGGTCTTCCCAGGCGACGTGAGCACCTATCCGCTTGTCGAGCGCACGCCGCGCGGCCCTCGCTTCTACTTCTCGTTCTGGTTGGACCACTCGCATCCGCTGAGGCCCGCCGAGAAGGTCGCCCTTGATGCCTTCGAGGCGGCGGTCCGCCACCATCAGGTGGCGAATTTTCGCCTGGCGCCAGGTGACGTCCTGCTGGTCGACAACCGCCGCATCCTTCACGGCCGCTCCGCTATCACCGGCTCACGTGACCGCCACCTCGTGCGTCATTGGCTCACGCTGCCCTGAACCGTCCTCGCTCACTCGCCCATCAGGAGCCGCCATGCGCACACCTCCCGTCACGCTCGTCGCCCTCTTGTCCCTCGTCGCAGTCACGAACAATGCCTGCGACGGCTCGCGCAGGGCGAGCCCGATGCCTCCTGCGGATAGCTCCGAAAGCGGTCCGGAGGTCGATGTCACAAGCGATGCTTCGGTCGACGCCAACGTGGCCGATACCACAGCGGCCGACACCCCCGTAGAGGCGGATCGCGATCCCTGCGTGGGCGTGCCACACGAAGGTCGCTGCATAGGCGATTCAGTCGAACGTTGCGTGACCGGGACCGGCAGCGGTGGGTCGTTCATCAGCACGACCGATTGTGGGGCTGGCCTGACCTGCATCGTCGGCGTCTATGGCGCCGCCTGCGAGCCATCAGCCGAGTGCCGCCCCGGCGCCGCCGAGTGCCGCAGCAATACGCTGGCGGTCTGCGTCGCGGGCAAGTGGCAGCTCGAAGCCTGCCCGAACGGGTGCAACGAGAGCGTCGCGGGCGCGGGCTGCCGCCCGGACATCCGGACCGAACGCTACACGAACACGGTGGAATTCGAGTTCCGTGGCATAGGCGAGGGCTTCACAGACTGGTCGAGTGAGGTCTACAGCGCCCCGGCGCGCCGCTTCCTCGTCATCTCGTATGGCGACAGCGAACTCATCGACTCGACCATCACGGACGAGAATGGAGGGTTCGAGATCGACGCGGTTCCAGCAGAGCTTTCGGACGCCGACGATTTCCTGGCACTGATCGCCGCTCGGGCAGAGGACGACGGGTCCCTCGCCTACGCGATCATGGACCCGGTTCTGCCGGCCGGCACGCAGGACATCAGAGCTATCGCCGAGTCCGGCGTGCCGGATCCGCAGGTCTGGTACTGGACCTGGGGGCCGGGCGAGATCGCGTCCGACGAAGGGGTCTACCTGCCGCTCGCGGCTGGCTCCGGAGCCGCCTTCGCCTTCGACTACCTCAGCACCATCTATGACTACAGCGAGTCGTTCTTCGGGCGACGTGACGGCACGACTGTCGCACTCTGGCTCGGCTACGGCACGAGCTGGTCATGCGGCGCCTGCTTCCTGGATCTACCGATGGTCGCCGACGACCTCGACTTCGCGGCCCAGATATTCGTGTCCGCCGATGCCGATGAGGCCTTCTGGAGCGGTGCCGTGCTTGCCCACGAGCTCGGGCACTGGGTGATGTCCACCTACGGCAGGTCGCCCGGCGAAGGCGGCATGCATGTGATGGGGGTGCCGACCCATCCGGGCATCGCCTGGTCCGAAGGCTTCGCAACATGGTTCAGCTCGGTCGTACGCGACGAAACCTTCTACTACGACAAGCAGGACGGGCTCTTCTTCTGGGTCGACTTCGCGGAGCGCGCCTACTCGAGTGGCGCCTATTGGACCCGACCGCTCGCGCAGGCCGGGCTCGAACAGCTCATCGACGAGAACGAGGTCACGCGCATGCTGCTCGGGCTGACCGACGACACGACCTTTGGCGCGATGTTCACGGCGCTCTCGTCGCCACGCATGACGATTCCGCCCTTCCTGCGCGGCTACGAAACACGCACCTGGGACGGGCTCGATGAGCAGAATCGGCCGCTGCCAGCATGGTCGACCGGCACGTCTGCGCCCCACCTCGCCGACTACTTCGATGCGCTCGTGTGCAGCGGCGCATTCGCCGCTTCGCTGATCGATCAGGAGGCCGAGCCCTGGGCCCACTATCCGTATCCCAGCAGTGCGCCATTGTGCCGGCGCTCCGAGCTGCCAATCGAGATCATCTGGCATACAACACCGACCGGGACGCTCGCGGAAGTGCACTGGTATCTGCCGCTCGAGGCACCCATGACACTTCGTTTTGCGGCCTACGAACACGACGCAATCGCGACCTGGCCGGAGCCGGAACCTCCCACCATCGTGCCCGCTGGCACGCCGCCCGGCAGTCTTGTGATCGCATTCGTGCCCACACAACCAGGGCACGGCGCAAGCCTGTCGCAAGGCCCTGCGCGCCCCGCGGCGCTGACAGTCGATGTGCCAGGCGACCACTGGCAAGTCCATGGCCGGGTGCCCTATCAACCTCGGCAATTGACGGAGCCGACGCGTATCGGTCCGGACCTTGTGCTGCGAGGGCGAACGAGAGGTGCGTCGATCGCCCTTACCCGCTGGAGCGGCGAGCGTGCGCCGCGGCGTGCGCCTGCTGCGTTGCGCTTGCCAGGGATCGGGAATGGCAGCGGCACTAACACCCCCTGAACGGATGACTCTCGATCGACGTTCAGGACAAGAGCGCCACCGAGCGTCGGGGATGAGACCGAGCAGCAGACCAACAGGGTTCCAGGAGATGGTGTTCCTGCTGACCGGCCCACCGACGGTCGTGCCCGAGGGCCAGCCGATCTCGTGGCCCGCGCACACGGTTGCCTTCCTGACGAGTGAGGAGTGCAGTCGCCTCTTCGGCGTGCGCGGCTGCGGCAAGCGACAGCTCGCGTTGTGGGTGGACGATGGGCGTTGTGACAGCTCACCCCCAAGCGCTTCTTCGCCGCGAGGCGCCCTCCGCAGAAGAGGCAGCGAAGCAGGTCTCAGGGCGCTCATGGCCGTCCTCGCGCCACCCACGCACGCCGGGTGCGCCGGGCGTGTGACCGATTGTTCCGTTACTCGCGCTGACCTTTTCGTTCTGGTATCTGCGAACGCCGCTGGCGGGCGTTCGAGGTCTTCATGCGCACTTATTCGTCCTGGGTCTTCTCCATGATTTCATGCGTCTCGTCGGTCGCAATGGCTGCCTCGATCGGCCTCGGCGCGCCGGCCGGTGCTCAGCCCCCCGGTCCGACCGTTGGCCGACCTGGCGTCACGGTCCCGACCGCGCTCGGCGACGCGCTCGTGCAGCGCTTCGGCCCCGGCGTCAAGGTGACCTGGAATGCATCGCGCACCGCGCCGCGGCGGCTCTCGGGGATTTCGGTTGCGACGCTGGGCACCGACCCGGGTGAGCGGGCCCGTGGCTTCGTGCTCGCGCACGCTGCGTTGCTCGGGCTCGAGGGCGACATGAAGGTCGAGGACGTGCGCGTGTTCACGCCGCGCGATCCGACGGCGGGCACACATCCGGGAGCCAGGCTCTCGCTCCATTCGGTGCGCCTGAGACAGCTCTGGAACGGGCTGCCGGTCGAGGGGCGCAGCGTCGTCGTGCGCCTCGATGATGCGGACCGCGTGACCTCGGTCGTGAGCGATCTGGGACCGCTGGTCGTGCCGACGCCGACGCAGGTCGTCGACCCCGCGAGCGTCACGGCGATGCTGAAGGCGACCTATCAGATCGTCGGGATCAATACGCCACAAAAGGTCGTGCTCGCCATCGGTACAGGCGGGCGCGTCGCCTGGAAGGTCGGGGTCTCGGTGCTACCGCTGCAGGCGAGCTTCTTCGTGTGGGTCGACGTCGAGACCGGGCGCGCCTTGAAAGAGGCACCGGCCGCGTTCGACCAGGGCCTGCAAGAGCTGCCGCTGCGCGCCGAGGTGACGCCGTGAAGTCCTTCTATCTAGCCATCGCTGGCGTGCTCATCAGCGGATCCGGGCTCGTCGCGTGCGGCGACGACGCGAAGACCGGGGCCAACGAACTCGACGCCAGCGAAGAGGCCGCAACCGAGCTCGAGACCCCATCCGACGTCGTTGCCGAGGCGGTCGATGACGCAGAAGTCGCGCCGCTGACCGGCCCCGCGGCCAACGTCTTCCCGATCGCCCCGGGCGTCAGCGCCGGCCTCGTGCAGGTCAGCCTGAAGCACCTCAATGAGCCGTACGACACGCTGACCGGTGCCTACGCCCGGGTGCAGAGCTGCACCCCCGACCTCGACCGCGGCAAGCACAGCGAGCTCACGTTCGGACCGAGCACCGTCGAGATCGTGTCGTGCGTGCCCGAGCAGAAGGCCCGACCCGGCCCCGATGGCACCTACCTGCACATCACCGCACCGGCCACGCCGGCCGATGACGACGGCCAATTTGCAGAGGTGATGATGTATCACCACATGCAGGTCATCCATGACTACTTCAAGGACGTCTATGGCCTCACCGAGCGCGACCACCCCCTCGAGGCACTGACCAACGTCGCCACCTGGATCGACCGCTGCGAGACGTGGGCGGGCGTGACGAACGCCGCGTTCGTGCCGTTCATCGGCTTGTCCTACTTCGTCGAGGGCCTCGACGTGAGCAGCCTCCGTGGCGACGCGATCATCTTCTCGGGCACCGCCGAGCGGAACTTCGCCTTCGACGCGAGTGTCATCTATCACGAGTACACCCACGCGATGGTCGGTGCGACGCGCCTGCAGGGCACGTTCGTCGACAACCAGGGCCTGAACTCCCTGCCCGGCGCCCTCAATGAAGCGTATGCCGACTACTTCGCCGCCACCCAGACCGGCGAGCCGCGCATCGGCGTCTACGCGTTGACCGATCTCGCGGCGAGCGACTTCTGCGGTGTCAGCGACGAGGAGGCCGCGACCGAGAACTACGCGCGTGACCTTCGCGCCGAGCGCCGCTGCCCCGATGACCTCGTCTCGGAAGTACACGCCGACTCAGAGATCTTCTCGTCCGCGCTGTGGGGTATCCGCGAGGCCTACGGCGCCCTCCAGGCCGACACCATCGTGCTTTACGCGGCGCTCGAGCTGACCGACACGAGCGACTTCAACGCCGCCGCCGCGCTCACCGTAGAGGGCGCCCATGACCTCTACGGGCCCGAGGTCGGCGCCCAGGTCGAGGCGATCTTCGAAGCGCGCAACCTCATCAGTTGTGACCGCATCATGCCGATCGAAAAAGTCGGTAGCCGCGACATCGAGCTGCGCGTCGAGGGCACCCGCGTCTTCGACCCAAACCCCTATCCCGGCTATGTGCCGGGCTACCTCCAGTACGGCGTCACCGTGCCCGCGGGCACCAAGACCGCGACCATCACGCTCGACGCGAGCGCCGGCGGCTTCGCCGACAACGGCCAACCGCTCGTGGTCGACGCGGTCGTCAAACGTGGCGCGGAGCCGGTGTTCTATACCTATGGTCTTGGCGCCCGCAGCGCGACCCATGACGGCGACTACATCTACGCGGTCACGAACAAGAAGTTTGTGATCCAGAACCCGAACGGCGTACCGCTCGCGGCCGGGGCCTGGACCTTCGCCCTCCACAACAAGGCACGGCGGACGCTCCGCATCTCCGGCATCACGGCCGCGTTCGACTGACCCCGCTAGCGCGTCGAGTAGGCCGCCTGCACGAGGCGCTGCACGCTGCCGCTGCCGCCCGAACCGACCACCGACGAGAGCACGCCGCGTTTGCGGAAGGTCGCGATGTCGAAGCCGGCCTGGCTCGAGAACGTCGGCGGTGCATCCTCGTGGGGGACCTCGATGGCGGGCGCTGCCACCTGGAGGATCGACAAGCGCTCGTCTTCGATCGCGTAGTTGAGCAGCACCGCTTCGTGGCCATCGACCCGGGTGAGGCGTGCGCCGATCAGCTCGACCCGCGGATCCTCACCATGCGGCAGCTCGACCTCGAACGGCACATTGGCCTGGAGGAACTCGCGGATCTGCCGCTGCGAGCCGCGCACCTCCATCGGCAGGTCCTCTTGATGGGTCAACAGCGCCTCGACCGCGACCCGCTCTTCGCCGGCCGCGGCGGCTGGACCCGACAGGCGCCACAGGACGAGGGTCGGCGTACCGACCAGCAGCACTGCGGCGGCCGCCAGGATCCACGGTCGCAGCGACCGCCGCTCGGGAAGTGGCTGCACCCCTGACTCCGGCAGCGGTGCCGCGGCCAGCGCCGCGCGAATACGCTCTTCGAGGCCGGGAGGCGCGGTCACCTGCGGCACCTTCGCGCGGAACGTCGCGAGGAATCCCCGCTCACGCTCGACGCGCTGACGGCAGCGCACGCAGGCCTTCACGTGTCCCTCGAAGTCGCGCCGCTCGGGCTCGGCGAACTCGTCGTCGAGGTAGACGTAGATCCCCTTCTGGATGTCGTCGCAGTTCATCGTGGTCTCGCGCGGTCGTCAGCGCCGTTGCTCTTGCGAGCTGGCCCCCAGCATACACGATGTGCGCGCGGGGTCCGCTCCAACAGTTGCGCCATCCCGCGCGAAAGTCAGAGTTCGCACGACCGCGAACGGCCCCCGAGGCTCAGCGGGGACCCTTCATCGGTCGGGCACCACAACTCAGTCGAGCGCCGACGCCTTCCGCCGTTCGCGATAGGCATCGAGAGAAACCGCGCCGGCAGCGTCTCTGGCGCTGCTCACGTCGATGATCCCGAGCTCTACCGCGTACTCGAAGAGCTGCTCCTGCAGGCGCTTGCGACCGCGGAACAAGCGCGACATCACAGTGCCGACCGGGCACTCCATGATCTCGGCAATCTCCTTATAGGAGAAGTCGTGCAGGTCGGCGAGGATGACCGGGATCCGGAAGTTCTCGGGCAGCGCCTCGACGGCGGCCTTGACGTGCTCCGGAAAGAGCTTGCCCAGGTAGTCCACCTCAGGCGTCTCATAGAACGCCGAGGTGTGCGCCAGGTTGGTCCCGGATACCTCGCGCTCCGAGGCGTCGAGCGACTCATGCAAGTGCTGCTTCTTGCGGTTCCGATTGATGAACGTGTTGGTGAGGATGCGGAAGAGCCACGCCTTGCAGTTGGTTCCGCGCTCGTAGCGATGCCAGAAGCGATACGCCTTGAGCAGGGTCTCCTGCACCAGGTCCTCGGCCCCGGCTGGGTTCCGCGTCATATAGAGCGCGGCGTTCAGGAGGGTTTGCATGTGCGGCAAGGCTTCGCTCTCGAACGCCCGCCGGTCGTCGTCGTCCTTCTTCCGCCCGAACACCATCGCTTGTTCTCCCTCTCCGAAGGCCGCCGGCCCTGGGCCAGGCCGAGCCGCAGCAACCGCAACTGCCCGGCGTGCATTCCCAACATTCTCAAGGTCGCGTCCGAGCACAGCACCCTCCTCGTTCACTTCGCCTGGGTCGCCTCGCTTCGCGAGGTCTTCGCGAAGGAATGCCGCCGTTGCGAGCATGAAGCTAAGGACGCCGACCGGGGGCAAATAGTTTCATCGCTGGGAATGCGTGTGAACTCGTTGATATGAATGAATAAATTGGCAAAAAGCGGGCCTCGGAGACATTCCTTTTACGGGGGCGTCACACAAACGAGGCGAGCGTGCACCCCGCGGGGGCCCGCTTCAGCCGTGGCTCAGGCCGCCTCGGGCGGCACGTACGGGAGTCCGATCGCCTCGGCCACGGCTGCGTGGGTGCAGTGGCCCCCTTTCGTATTGACCCCGAGCCGAAGCCCCGGGTCGCCGGCTATCGCCTTGGCCACCCCGAGGTCGGCGAGCTTCAGCGCATAGGCCGTCGTCGCATTGGTCAGCGCGAAGGTCGACGTGCGCGCGACCGCGCCCGGCATGTTGGCGACGCAATAGTGCAACACGTCCCCCACGAAGTAGGTCGGGTTCTCGTGCGTAGTCGGGCGGCACGTCGCGATGCAGCCGCCCTGATCGACCGATACGTCGACGATGACCGCGCCCGGCTTCATGCGTCGCACCTGCTCTTCCGAGACGAGCTTGGGCGCCCGGGCGCCGGTCACCAGCACGCCGCCGACGAGCAGGTCGGCCTGCAGGGCCGCGTGCTCGATCGTCTCGGGGTTCGAGTGCAGCGTCATCGCGCGCCCGAGAAAGACGTCGTCGAGGTAGGTCAGGCGGTCCAGGTTCTTGTCGACGATGGTGACGCGTGCCCCCATGCCGACCGCGATCTTGGCCGCGTTGGTGCCGACCGTGCCGCCGCCCAGAATAACCACGTGGCCGGGCTTGGTGCCGGGCACGCCACCCAGCAGGAGGCCCATGCCGCCCTGGTGCTTCTCGAGGCAGTGGGCGCCGACCTGGACCGACATCTTGCCGGCGATCTCACTCATCGGCTTCAAGAGCGGCAGGAGACCGTGCCGGTCCTCGATGGTCTCGTAAGCGATGCCACAGACCTTCTTCCTGACGAGCTCGTGGCCGAGCTCGGGCGCGGCGGCCAGGTGGAGGTACGTGTAGATGATTAGATCCTCACGAAAGTAGCCGTACTCGCTGGGGATCGGCTCCTTCACCTTGACGATCATGGCGGCCTGCGACCAGACCTCGAGCGCCGTCTCGACGATGACCGCGCCCGCGTTCTCGTAGGCCTCGTCGCGAACGCCCGAGCCGAGGCCGGCGCCACGCTGAACGAGCACCCGGTGCCCATTGGTCGTGAGCTGCTTCACGCCGCCGGGGACCATTCCGACTCGGTTCTCCTGGGCTTTGATTTCCTTTGGGACGCCAACGATCACGGGCTTTCTCCTGGCTCACTGCGTGCGAGTTACGCGCGCGGCCCGGAGTTTACCTATTGGGCGATGGAGCGCCAGTCGTTGTCCGGTCGGAACTGGTTGCCGCTGATAGGAAAGTAGAGATCCCAGCGGCACGGCGTGCCTTGTGCCCCATACGCATCGACCCAGCGGTCGGAATCGCCATCGACGGCGGCGCACGGCTGGTCGGGATACGTGCCGAGGTTCAGCGCGCCATCGAGGTTCTGGAGCTGGTTGCGGATGACGGCGGCGACCAGCGGAATGGCGACCTCGCACGCGAGCACGCGCGTCTCGACCGAGACGAACTCGGCGATGGCAGTGCCTTCGAGACGCTCGGCGAAGTACTCGCAGCAGTCGTCATAATCGAGGCACTCGCGGTCGCCGAGTAGCGTCGCGACGAGATCGTCCCAGCTGTCGAGCGGCTCGTCGCCGCCGGCAGCGAACACGAGCGGCAGGACGCGCATCTCGACGATCGCGTTGATGAGCGGCCCGTACGTGAGGAGTGGCACGGCGTGCGGCGTCACGTGGAGTGCCAGGTTCGCGTCGATGCCGGCCTCGGGGTTCGACGTCGGGCGCGAGCCGTACACCTGCTCGAGCGGAATCGAGGTCCAGCCGCAGTCGTCGGGGGTCGGGCTGTTCTTGCAGGTCGGGTCGAACTTCCAGCGGAAGCGCACATGCGTCCACTCCTCGTGAGCGTCGTCTGGCGCGAACAAGGCGCCGTTGAAGCCGGGCTTCGAGCTCGAGGGCTCGTTCGCCAGCGTGGTGATCGCGACCAGGCGCAGATCCCGCAACATCTCCGAGATGAGCTCGGAGGCGTCCTGGATCTCCGGGCCGACGGCTGCTTCGAAGAGGGCCAGCAGCGCGGCATCGGCCGCGTCGGTGATGATGCCACCGAGGATATTCGGCTCTCCCGAGCTGTTGGTGACCCAGCCGCAGACGGTGCCGAGCGTGCCACCTGGATCGCCCCCGCAGGCCCACACGACGAGCAGGCGACCGGGATGCGTGAAGAGTTCCGTAAGCGTGATGAGGATGTTGCCGATGGCCGTGCCTTCGCCACCCGAGAGCGTGTCGAGGCGCGTCACCGTCTGGTAGACGCCGCGGAAGTTCTTCGGCAGGTCGAGCACATACACGAGCGCCGTGGCGGTCTGGCCGGCGTTCGCGACGACCCCGTCAACGCACCCAACGGCGAGCGGCACGCGCGGGCCGGGCGAGCCCTCGGTGACGTTGGGGCCGATGAACTGCACGACCCAGCTCTGGCTGCCCTCGGCCGCCAGGCCGGGCAACGTCGCGACGCGCGCCTGTTGGCCGATCTCCAGCGGGCCCAGGGTGACCGCGGGCTGGAAGTTGCCGCCCGCGTCGGGGTGCACCGCGGCGCAGCTCGGGCTGCCGTTCTGATGCTTGAAGAGACGGAGCTGGAAGGTCGTGAAGGTGTCGTGCCCGACGTACTGGAAGCTCGCGGCGAGGTCGGGCTGGGGCGGTGCGTCATAGGTGACAACGAACGTGAGGGACGCAATCGAGCTGTCGCCCGAGAGCCGCGCGGTGATGGTAGCACTGCCGACGAGCCCGCCCGAGCGCACCGACACGCGCGCCACGCCGTTGTCGTCGGTGTAGCTCGAGAGCGCGTTCAAACGCGCGAGGTCGGTCGGCGCGTCGCCCGCGTTCCAGGAGACCTGCTGGTCCTTGAGGGCCTGGCCGGTGGCAGCCTTGTAGACGACCGCGAGCTCGAGTTCCTCGCCCGCGATGCGGCGCATGGCGCAGCTCGAGGTGCAGACGAGCCCGTTGGAAGCAGTCATCGACG
>Ga0105044_10001378_pt1 | contig 32268 bp, 26 predicted proteins | sample MAT01_FD_78092 | JGI IMG/M metagenome (GOLD analysis project Ga0105044, IMG submission 78092) | Freshwater microbial communities from Lake Fryxell liftoff mats and glacier meltwater in Antarctica - MAT-01 | ecosystem: Environmental > Aquatic > Freshwater > Ice > Liftoff microbial mat | place...
CCCCCGGCTCCTCTGGCTCCTCTGGCTGCTGTTGGCGCTGCCCGTCGCTGCTGAGACCGATGCCACCGTTGATGCCCGCGCCGCCGCCGATGCGCTGCGGGTGGCGATTGATGCGCTGGACGCTGCGCGCGGCGGGCAGGATCAGGTGGCAGCACTGACCCAGACGATACAGGCTTATGAGCGCGGGCTTGGCGCGCTGCGCGACGGGTTGCGCCGCGCCACGATCCGCGAACAGGCGCTGAAGCGGCTGTTTGATGCCAAGCGCGAACAGGTCGCGGCTCTGCTGGGTGCCATGACGGCGATGCAGACCACCGCCGGCCCCTTGCTGCTGCTGCATCCGTCCGGACCGCTGGGCACCGCACGGTCCGGAATGATCCTGTCCGAAGTCACCCCGGCCGTGCAGGCGCAGGCCGACATTCTGCGCCATGATCTGGAGGAGGTGGCGCTGCTGCGCCAGTTGCAGCAAAGCGCTGCCGATACCATCGCCGACGGCCTGACCGCCGTGCAGGACGCCCGCACCACCCTGAGCCAGGCGATTGCCGATCGCACCGACCTGCCGCGCCGTCTGGCCGAAAGCCCGGAAGAGCTGAAACAGCTGACCGACAGCGTGGAGACGCTGGATGGCTTTGCCGACCTGCTGTCAGACACCGCGATTGCCCCGGAAGACACGGTTGCCGACTTTGCCGGGGCCAAAGGAACCCTTGCACTGCCGGTGCTGGCCAGCCTGCTGCGCGGTTATGGCCAACCTGATGCCGCTGGCATCAGCCGCCCCGGTCTGGTGCTGGCCGCCCGCCCGGCTGCATTGGTGACGACGCCATGGCCCGCCACGATCCGTTACCTTGGCCCGCTGCTCGACTACGGAAACGTGATGATCCTTGAGCCTTCCGATGGGTACTTGATGGTTCTTGCCGGTCTGGGTGTCGTGTATGGCAAGGTTGGTGACGTGTTGCCGCAGGGCAGCCCTGTCGGCCTGATGGGCGGAGCCGATGCCGTTGGGGCCGAGTTTCTGGCATCAACCCAACAAGGCAGTGGCGAAGGCCGGACAGAAACGCTTTACATGGAACTGCGGCAGGGTGCAGAACCCGTCGACCCGACAGACTGGTTCGCTGACACAAGGAAATAGCGCGCATGAGAAAATTCGTTATGGCCGCTCTTGGCGGCACCCTGGCTGGGGCGGTGCTGACCACCCAGATTGCCGGGCCGCTGGTCGCACAGGAAGCCAAATCGGAATCGTCGGTCTATCAGCAGCTTGATCTGTTCGGCGACATCTTTGAACGGATCCGCTCGCAGTATGTCGAGGAGGTCGATGCCGAAAAGCTGATCGAGGCAGCGATCAACGGCATGCTCACATCGCTTGACCCCCATTCCAGCTACATGCCCCCGGCCGACTTTGCCGACATGCGCGAACAGACCAAGGGTGAATTTGGCGGCCTTGGCATCGAGGTCACGCAGGAAAAGGGCTACATCAAGGTGGTGTCACCGATTGATGGCACCCCCGCCGCCGAAGCCGGCATCCAGTCGGGCGACTTCATCACCCATGTCAACGGCGAAGCGGTGAACGGGCTGACGCTGGATCAGGCGGTCGACATGATGCGCGGCGAAGTGGGATCGGAGATCCTGATCACCGTGGTGCGCGAAGGGGTCGACGACCCGTTTGACGTGTCGATCATCCGTGACACCATCAAGCTGACGGCGGTCAAGGGCAAGGTTGAGGGCCATACCATCGTGCTGCGCGTGACCACCTTCAACGAACAGACCTTCCCCAATCTGGAGGAAAGCCTGACCAAGGGCATCGCCGATCTGGGCGGCATCGAAAACGTGAATGGGGTGGTGCTTGATCTGCGCAACAACCCCGGCGGGTTGCTCAATCAGGCGATTGCGGTATCTGACGCCTTTCTTGAAACCGGTGAGATCGTCTCGACCCGGGGCCGCGATTCGGCGGACGGCGAGCGGTTCAACGCCACCCCCGGCGATCTGACCGGCGGCAAACCGATGGTTGTGCTGATCAACGGTGGCTCGGCCTCGGCGTCTGAAATCGTGGCTGGTGCGCTGAAGGACCATCACCGCGCCGTGGTGATCGGCACCAAGAGCTTTGGCAAAGGCTCGGTCCAGACGGTGATGCCGCTGAAGGGCGACGGCGCAATGCGGCTGACCACGGCGCGCTATTACACGCCCTCGGGCCGCTCGATCCAGGCTTTGGGGGTCGCCCCCGACATCGTGGTGCAGCAACCCCCGGTCAAGGTCGAAGACCCGGCACCGGTGGAACCCACCACCGCCGTTCCCGCCACCCGGTCAGAGGCTGATCTGCGCGGCATCCTCAGCAACGATTCGATGACCGAAGCCGAACGGGCGCAGGCCGAGGCAGAGCTGAAGGCCGCCGAAGATGCCGCCAAGCTGCGCGATGAAGATTACCAGCTGGCCTATGCCATCGACGTGCTGAAGGGCCTGTCGGTGCTGGAACAGAAATGACTCGCAATCGGGGCCGGGTGCTATCCGGCCTCAGCCACCTGCAAGGGGCAAGATGACACCCGAAGCCATTGCTGGCCTGCCCTATCGTCCCTGTGTCGGGGTGATGCTGCTGAATGCCGATGGCCTGATCTTTGCCGGGCAGCGCCGCGACAGCAACGCCCCGGCGTGGCAGATGCCGCAAGGCGGGATTGATCCGGGGGAAACCCCGGCCAGCGCTGCGCTGCGCGAGTTGCACGAGGAAACCGGCATCACCGCCGGACTGGTTGCACCGCTGGCCGAAGCGCCGGGCTGGATCACCTATGACCTGCCGCCGGACCTGGTCGGCAAGGTCTGGAAAGGCCGATTTCGTGGCCAGCGCCAGCGCTGGTTTGCCCTGCGCTATCTGGGCCGCGACGATCAGATCGACATTGCCACCGCCCATCCCGAATTCAGCCGCTGGCGCTGGATCGGCGCCGCCGAAATGCTGGCGGCCATCGTGCCGTTCAAGCGCGCGATCTATCAGCAGGTCGTCACCGACTTTGGTGCGTTTCTGAAGTAGCGCGGCACCACTGACTACCTGCAACTGCATTCCGCGCAGGGGTCAGCCGTTTTCACCGGCTAGATTGTTTGGGGCTGTCGCCGCTTTGGCCCGGCGCAACCGCTTGCGTTCTTTCAGTGCCAGCCGGTCCTGCCGCATCAGTTTCAGGCGTCGGAACAGCGTTCCGGGATCGGTATCCAGTGCCTGCAGCAAATGCAGTGCCAGCGGCGCAATCACCTTGTCGCGCCGCGCACCCTCCCAGATCGGAGCCAGCAGGTTGATGTCGAGCCCGCCGGTTATCAGCGAAAATGGTTCCATCCCCATCGGTAACGGCACCACGATCCGCTTGTCGTTGCCAAAGGCATGATGTGGCGGGGTGCCGGTGTGCAGCCGCTCATATTCGTAAAGCTTCATCAGCGAAAACAGCACCGCCAGCGCCTGCCCGGTGCGGCGCTGCGCCTCGTTGATGCCGTGATCGGAAAAGGTGATGGCCGATGAGATCAGCCAGCGGGGGTCAAGCTCTGCCAGCAGTGCCGCGCCCTGTTCCGCCCAGATGCGCTGAAACAGCGCCGGGGCATGGGCAGGCCAGCGGCGTTTGCGCAGGTTGGCAATCAGCAGGGCATTCAGCAGCGCCAGTTCCGATTTGCCGGCAAGGCTTGGCAGAATATCGGCGCGCTTGGCAGCATAGCCGCTGGGCCTGGTGGCAGGCGCAACAAGGGCCGGTTCGCTGATCTTGGTTGCCGCCAGCGCCGCCAGGTCGGTTTCCAGCGGTGGCATGGCTTCGCCCGGGCCATAGGTGATCGCCTTGCGGCGGCGCTGCCACAGCGTCACCATTGCATCAAACCCGCCGTCGTAGGTGGTGGTGGCCGGTTCTGCGGCACCGGTGCTGCGTATCGTGCGGTTCATCGGCACCTCTGGCTTCATGGTGGCAGGGTAGCCGGAACCGGCGATATTCTCAACGGGTCAGGCAGGTTCGCCGGGCAGCGGCAGAATGAGACTCGCAGACGGAACAAAACATGAATATAGTGGATGCCACCCGCCCCCCTTGCCACATGATCGTCCCATGGCCTTTGTCGAGCTTTCCGCCACCAGCAATTTCACTTTTCTGACCGGCGGATCACATCCCGAAGACTATATCTGCCGTGCCGCCGACCTTGGGCTGGCGGCGGTGGCGGTAGCGGATGAGAATTCGGTGGCAGGCATTGTCCGCGCCCATACCCAGGCGCGCGAAGTGGCGCGGGCGCTGCGGCTGGCCGCAGAGGCGGGCGAGGCACCGCCCCATGTCAGTGCGCCTCGCCTGATCCCGGCGGCACGGCTGGTGCTGGATGATGGCTTCGCTGTCACGGCGCTGCCGCGCGACAGGGCGGCCTGGGGCAGGCTTTCCCGCCTGATCAGCCTTGGTCGCCTGCGCGCTGCCAAAGGCAGCTGCGATCTGGGGATCGGGGATCTGCTGCTCTGGGGTGACGGGATCGAGCTTTTGGTCCACCCGCAGCCCCAGATCCCGGCCCCGGCACCGCCAATCCTGCCGGTTGCGGGCGGCGCGGCGGTAACCTCCACGCATATACCGCAGTTGGCGCGCCGCTTCCCCGGGCAGGTGTCGCTGGTGATGGCACCCGCCTATGATGGCCAGGACCGCGCCCGTTTCGATGCCGTGGCGGCGCAGGCCATGGCACTGGGTCTGCCCACCGTCGCATCCGCCACCCCCCTGATGCACCATGCTGCACGGCGCAAGCTGACCGATGTTCTGACCGCGATCCGCCTTGGCCTGCGGATCGAACAGTTGGGCCGCCGGGCGCAGGCCAATGCCGAGCGCCGCCTGCGCTCGGAGGCCGAAATGCTGCGGTTGTTTGCCGACCATGAGGCCGCCGTCCACCGCTCCGCCGAGATTGCCGCCCGTCTGCGCTTCAGTCTGGATGAACTGAAATATGAATATCCATCCGAACTTACCGGCACTGAGACCGCCCCTGAACGGCTGGCGCGCCTGACCATGACCGGGCTGGGCTGGCGTTACCCGCAGGGCGCGCCCGACCGGGTGCGGGGCATGGTGGCGCATGAATTGGCGCTGATCGGCAAGCTGGGGTATGAGCCCTATTTCCTGACCGTCCATGACATCGTGGCCTTTGCCCGCTCACGCGGCATCCTGTGTCAGGGCCGGGGCTCTGCCGCCAATTCGGTGGTGTGCTATGCCCTTGGCGTCACCTCGGTTTCACCCGAGATCGGCACCATGGTGTTTGAACGCTTTGTGTCCGAGGCCCGCAACGAACCGCCCGACATCGATGTGGATTTCGAGCATGAGCGCCGCGAGGAGGTGATCCAGCATATCTATGAGCGTTATGGCCGCCACCGCGCCGGCCTGTGCGCCACCGTGATCCATTATCGCGGCAAACGGGCGGTGCGCGAGGTGGGCCGGGCGATGGGGCTGACCGAGGATACCCTGTCGGCGATGTCGAGCCAGATCTGGGGGTTCGGCAGCATGAAGGGGATGGAAGATACCCGCCTGCGCGAGGTCGGCCTTGATCCGACAGACAAGCGGTTGCGCCAGACGATGGAGTTGATCCAGGAAATTCAGGGCTTTCCCCGCCATCTTTCCCAGCATGTCGGCGGCTTCATCATCACCGAGGGGCGCTTGGATGAACTGGTGCCGATCGAAAACGCCACGATGGACGACCGTACCGTGATCTGCTGGGACAAGGATGATATCGACAGCCTTGGCATCCTCAAGGTCGATGTGCTGGCGCTGGGGATGCTGTCGTGCATCCGCAAGGCGTTTGATCTGATCGAACGCCACCACCAGACCGACTATACCCTTGCCACCCTGCCGCCCGAAGACCCGGCGACCTATGACATGCTGTGCAAGGCCGACAGCATCGGCGTGTTTCAGGTGGAAAGCCGGGCGCAGATGAATTTCCTGCCCCGGATGAAGCCACGCTGTTTCTATGATCTGGTGATCGAGGTGGCGATCATCCGCCCCGGCCCGATACAGGGTGACATGGTCCACCCGTTCCTGCGGCGGCGCAACGGGCAGGAGGCGGTATCGTTCCCCTCTGACGCGCTTGGCCGGGTGCTGGGCAAGACCCTTGGCGTGCCGCTGTTTCAGGAACAGGCGATGCAGATCGCCATCATCGGCGCGGGTTTCACGCCAGAGGAGGCGGACCGCCTGCGCCGCGCCCTTGCCACCTTCAAGAAACACGGCAATGTCACCGAGTTTCAGGACCGCTTCATGGCCGGGATGCGCGCCAACGGCCATCCCGATGATTTCGCCGCGCGCTGTTTTGCCCAGATCGAGGGCTTTGGCAGCTATGGCTTTCCCGAATCCCACGCCGCCTCCTTTGCCCTGCTGGTCTATGCCTCGGCCTGGATCAAGCGCCACCATCCCGGCATCTTTGCCTGTGCCCTGCTCAACAGCCAGCCGATGGGGTTCTATGCCCCGGCGCAGATCGTGCGCGATGCCCGTGAACATGCGGTGGAGGTGCGCCCCGTCTGCATCAACGCCAGTTTCTGGGACAATGTGATGGAACCCGATGGCCGGGGCGGGCTGGCGCTGCGGCTGGGGTTTCGCCAGATCAAGGGGCTGGCCGAAGAAGATGCCCACTGGATCACCGCCGCCCGCGCCAATGGCTATCGGGCGGTCGAGGATCTGTGGCGGCGGGCGGGGATTGCCCCCGCCGTGGTGACGCGACTGGCCGAGGCCGATGCCTTTGCCAGTCTGGCCCTTGGCCGCCGCGATGCCTTGTGGGCCGCCAGGGCGCTGGCCGGGGATGCGCCCTTGCCGCTGTTTTCCGGCGATCTGGATGGTGAGGGGATTGTCGAACCGGCGGTGCATCTGCGCGCCATGACGATGGGCGAGCAGGTGGTGGAAGACTATGTGGCGATGCGGTTGACCCTGAAAACCCACCCGGTCGCGCTGCTGCGGCATCTGCTGACGCCAGAGGGGATGGCGGTGACACGGTGAGGGGGGAACATGAAAGCAGAACCGACGCCCGTCATCGCAGACCCAGAGGACCGTCTGAGCGACTTGCCAGTGGCAAGTCGATCGGTCCGATTGCCCGGGAGCGCAAGCGAAGGGCAAGGGCGGTTGGGGCGATACCACCGGTTGGAAATTCGGCAGCGCCTGTCCGGGCTGGTGCGCCCTATAGCACCTGCCCAAGGGCGGGCAGGTGCTGCCGAATTTGACGCGTGTCAAATCCGGCAAGAAGCCGAAGGGCAAGACCATCTCCTCTGCCCCATGGACCTTGCCGCCCCACCCGTTTAGCCTGACCCAGCCAACGAATCCCGAAAGCCCGATGTCCGACGCCGCACCCCCCGCCTATCAGGTTCTTGCCCGGAAATACCGGCCGCAGACCTTTGCCGATCTGGTCGGACAGGAGGCGATGGTGCGCACCCTGAAAAACGCCTTTGCCGCTGACCGCATCGCCCATGCCTTCATCATGACCGGGGTGCGCGGGGTCGGCAAAACCACCACGGCGCGGATCATTGCCAAGGGGCTGAACTGCGTTGGCCCCGATGGCAGTGGCACCCCGACCACCGAACCCTGCGGCCTCTGCGAGCCCTGCCGTGCCATCGCCGATGGCCGCCATGTCGATGTGATGGAGATGGATGCCGCCAGCCGCACCGGGGTCGGCGATATCCGCGAAATCATCGACTCGGTGCATTACCGTGCCGCATCGGCCCGCTACAAGATCTACATCATCGACGAAGTGCACATGCTGTCGACCAACGCCTTCAACGCCCTGTTGAAAACCCTGGAAGAACCGCCTGCCCATGTGAAGTTCATCTTTGCCACCACCGAGATCCGCAAGGTGCCGGTGACAGTGCTCAGCCGCTGCCAGCGCTTTGACCTGCGCCGGATCGAGCCGGAGGTGATGATTGCCCTGCTGCGCCGCATCGCCAGCGCCGAAGGGGCGGCGATCAGCGACGATGCGCTGGCGCTGATCACCCGCGCCGCCGAAGGCTCGGCCCGCGATGCCACCTCGCTGCTGGATCAGTCGATCTCGAACGGTGCCGGGGAAACCAGCGCCGATCAGGTGCGCACCATGTTGGGGCTGGCCGACCGGGGCAGGGTGCTTGACCTGTTTGACCATATCATGCGCGGCGACGCGGTGGCGGCACTGGGCGAACTGGCGGCGCAATATTCCGATGGGGCCGACCCGGTGGCGGTGCTGCGCGATCTGGCCGAGGTGACGCACTGGATCTCGGTGATCCGCATTTCTTCCTCTGCCGCCGATGATCCGACCGTCGGGCCGGATGAACGAACGCGCGGGCTGGCCATGGCCGCCACGCTGCCGATGCGGGCGCTGACGCGGATGTGGCAGATGCTGCTGAAAGCGCTGGAAGAGGTGGCGCTGGCCCCCAATGCGATGATGGCGGCCGAAATGGCGGTGATAAGGCTGACCCATGTCGCCGAATTGCCCGACCCCGAAACCCTGATCCGCAAGCTGCAATCGACCCCTGCACCCGCTGTCAGTGCCGCCGCCGCGCCAGCCCACGCCCCACCATCCGCCCCCCGGATGCAGGCACCACTGGTCACTCGCGCCTTTGCCGGGTCGGCCATGCCTGCCGTTGCGCCATCGCCCGATGGCCTGACCGCCTTTGGCCAGTTTGACGATGTGGTGGCACTGATCCGCCACAACCGCGACATGAAGCTGCTGGTCGAGGTGGAAAGCCATCTGCGGCTGGCGCGCTACAGCCCGGGCCGGATCGAGTTTCAGCCCGGCCCGAGTGCCCCACGCGATCTGGCATCGCGCCTGTCCCAGCGCCTGCAAAGCTGGACCGGGCAGCGCTGGGGCGTGACGCTGGTGAATGAGGGCGGCGCTGCCACCATCGTCGAGACCCGCGACGCATCGAAGCTGGCACTGGAGGCCGAGGCGGCACAGTTGCCGCTGGTGCAGGCGGTGCTTGCCGCCTTTCCAGGTGCAAGGATCACCGAAATCAGAACCCCCGAACATCTCGCCGGGCAAGCCGCCGAAGTGGCATTGCCAGCGGTCGAAGATGAATGGGACCCGTTCGAGAACGACTGAAAGGATGACGGATGCTGAAGGGATTGGGCGGATTGGCGGGCGGGCTGGGTGGTCTCACGGGCCTTGGCGACATGGGCAAGATGCTCCAGGCCGCGCAGGAGATGCAGGCCAAGATGGCGGCGATCCAGGAAGACCTGACCAACCTGACGGTAGAGGGGGAAAGCGGGGCAGGCCTCGTGCGCGCCACCTCCACCGGCAAAGGCACCATCACCGCGCTGACCATCGACCCCTCGATCCTCGTCGCCTCGGAGAAAGAGGTGGTGGAGGATCTGATTTTGGCCGCGATCAAGGACGCCCAGGGCCGTGCCGCAGACCGTTATCAGGCCGAAATGGCCAAACTGACCGACGGCATGGGCCTGCCGCCCGGCATGAAACTGCCGTTCTGAGGCGCAATTGACCGACGCAACCAAGGAAATCGCAGCGCTGATCGACCTGATGGCAAAGCTGCCGGGGCTGGGCCCGCGCTCGGCCCGGCGCGCCGTGCTGCATCTGATCAAGAAGCGCACCTTTCTGATGGCCCCCTTGGCCGAAGCGATGAAACAGGTGGCAGCAACCGCGCGCGAATGCCTGAACTGCGGCAATATCGGCACCAGCGATATCTGCGACATCTGCACCGCCGACAAACGCGCCACCGGCGAGATCTGTGTGGTCGAGGATGTGGCCGATCTGTGGGCGATGGAACGCGGCGGCAGCTTCAAGGGCCGCTACCATGTGCTGGGCGGCACCCTGTCGGCGCTGGATGCCGTGGGGCCGGAGGAACTGCGCATCCCCCGGCTGCTGTCGCGGATCGAGGCCGAAGGCATCACCGAGGTGATTCTGGCGCTGAATGCCACGGTTGAGGGCCAGACCACGGCCCACTACATCGCCGACCTGCTGACCGGGGCAGGGGTCGTGCTGTCGTCGCTGGCGCAGGGCGTGCCGATTGGCGGCGAGCTGGATTATCTGGACGATGGCACCATCACGGCGGCCTTGCGGGCGCGCAAGCGGTTCTGAGCATGCCTCACAGTTTGGGCAGCACCCGGGCGATCTTTCAGAAAACTTTCACCGCGCCTTCCTGACTGGCTGTCCCACCTGCGCGATCCTTTCGGCATCGGGTTTCACACCGGAACCCCGCCCGACCGGAGATCACAGCCATGCCAGCCCGCCCGAACAGTGCTTATTCCGGCCAACGCTCACTGCTTTGGTCCGATCTGGCGGCCGATCCGATGCCCGACAACCATGCCGATGCGACCAGTGTCGACCGGCTTGATTCGGCGCAGAAGGGCTGGAACCGGGTCGATCTGGGCGCATCTGTCCATGAGATGTCGGGTGACCAACTGGCGATGGCCTGGGACACCAACCCCGAGGCCTTCTCCGGGCCGGCCCCCGGCCTGAACCCCTTGCCTGCGCTGCTTAGATTGCTGCGGAGGGCTGGCGCAAGGTTGTTGACTTGGCAGGCCGGTTCCACCGACACTCTGCCCACGCAGGGTTGGGGGGTGACGGGTGCCCATGGGCACGCAGGGAACAATCTGCCTGGGTGACTGCACGCTGGACTCCGGCGCAGCTATCCTGCTGCGGCAGGGTCAGCCGGTGCATCTGCGCGCCAAAAGCTTTGCGCTCCTGCTGTATCTTGCCAGCCATCCGGGGCGGGTCATTGCGAAAGCCGAACTGCTCGATGCGGTCTGGCCCGATGTGACGGTCACCCAAGACAGCCTGACCCAGTCGATCCGCGACCTGCGGCTGGCGCTTGGCGATCAGGGCCAGACCCTGCTGCGCACCGTGTCACGGCGCGGCTACATGCTGGTGCCGGATGCCGCCCCGCTACCTGCGACCCCGCCTGCGGCACCGGTCCCCACAATCGCGGTGCTGCCATTCCGCCTCAACCCGGCAGACAGTGCTGACGGGCCGGTGATCGACGGCATTGTCGAAGAGATTACCCACGGACTGGCCCGCTATGGTCAGGTGCAGGTGATTGCGCACCATTCCGCCTTTCAGTTCCGCCCGGATGCGACTGTTTCGCCAGCGGATGCCGCACGGCAATTGGGGGCAACCTATTTTGTCACCGGCGCGGCTCAACGCCAGACCGCCGACATCCAGTTGAGCGTCACCCTGTGCGAAGCCACATCCGGGCGGCAGATTTGGGGCGAAACCTTTGCCCTGGCGGCTGGCCATATGCGCGAGGTGCAGGCGGCCATTCCGCACCGGATCGTGGTGCGGCTGACGCTGGATCAGGAACGCCAGATCGCCCGTATTCCCACCGCCTCTGCCACCGAGAACCTGACCGCCTATCAGCATTTCGTCGCCGGGGTTGCCCTGTTGCGGCGCTATGGCCCCGGCGTGAACGAGGCGGGCCGCGACCATCTGCGGCAGGCGCTGGCGCTCGACCCGCAGTTTGCGCTGGCCCATGCCTATCTCGGTCTGGCCGAAATGATCCTCGGCGGCTATGGCAGTGCTTTGCCTGAAACGCTGGAACGCGGGCTTGAGCATGCGCGAGCCGGTCTGCAACTGGCCCCGGAAGAGGCGCGCTGCCACCGCATCGTGTCGTTGGGCCTGGAATGGCAGCGCAAACATGCGGCGGCTGAATTGCACGCCCGCCGCGCCCTGCAGCTTAACCCCAGCGATGCCGACATGCTGGCGGGGATGGGGACGCTGCGCACCTTGCGCGGCCATCCTGAAGACGGGCTGAGCTGGCTGGAACGGGCCGAAGCGGTCAACCCTTTGCATCCCGATTGGTATCACAATGCGTTTGCCATCACGCTTCAGGCCTGTGGCCGCCATGCCGACGCGATTGCCCGGTTCAATTGCCTGCCACGGCTGAACGCCTGGAACGAAACCCGGCTGGCGGCATGTTGTGCGATGTTGGGTCAGTCAGATGAGGCGGCGCGGCATCTTGACCGTGCAGAAACGCTCAATCCCGGCTGGGATGCCCTGCACGAGGCGGCGACCTCGATGTATTTCGAACAGCAGGCCGATACCGACAAGCTGCTGCATGAAGTCGGTCAGGCCATCGCGGCAAAAGCGGCACGGATCCCGGCCACGGGGTAAATGAAGGTCCGGACCGGTGTCGCTGCGCGCACAAGCGGTTCTGACGCAGGATCACAGATAGGGCGGGGTGCAGGCCGAGACCACCACGGCCTCGGCCGCGCTGATGTTGCGAAAGCGGTGCGGCACCGTGCTGTCAAACAAGTAGGCATCCCCGGCCTTCAGCACCGCGCATCGGTCGCCCACCGTCACCTCCACCTCACCCGAAATCACGATGCCGCCTTCGGTGGAGGCATGTTCCAGCATGGTTTCGCCGGTATCGCCGCCGGGGGCATAGCGTTCATGCAATATCTGCAGATTACGGGCGCGGGCATCACCCACTTGCTGAAAACTCACCCGGCCTTCGGTTTCACCAACCGCCACCAGCCGGGTTGTCAGGTCATGGAAATCGCCGGGGCGAAAGAAAACCTCCTGCGTCGCCTCGCTCTCGGGCTCAAAGAACTGCGCCAGTGAAACCCCAAGCCCGCCCAATATCTTGCGCAAAGACGCGACAGACGGGCTGGACCGATTGGTTTCGATCATCGACACCTGCCCATGCGGCACCTCCGATGCCTCGGCCAGGGCGCGTTGCGACAGGCCGGCGGCAATCCTCAATGATCTAAGCCTGCCTCCCACATCGAAATCCTGCATTTTCGCCTCCATTACCGTCACAGACCATAGGGTGCCGCGTGTCACGGCGCAAGAATGGCGGGAAAGGATTGCTCAGAATCCTGAGCCATGCTATCCCGCCAGCATCAGCATCAGGGGAATCGCCATGACCGCCAGCCAACAGCTTCAGGCCCGCCGCACCTCCGCAGTGGCGCGCGGGGTTTCCACCCGGGGCATCTATGCGGTTCGGGCTGAAAATGCCGAACTGTGGGATGTCGATGGCAAGCGTTATCTGGATTTCGCCTCCGGCATCGCGGTGAACAACACCGGCCACCGCCACCCCGTCGTGATGGCAGCGGTGGCGGAGCAGGCGCAGGCCTTTACCCACACCTGTTTCAACGTCGCCCCGTTCGAGGGCTATCTGGCGCTGGCGGAAGAACTGAACCGCATCGTTCCCGGCGATTTCGAGAAAAAGACCATGCTGGTCACCACCGGCGCCGAGGCGGTGGAAAACGCGATCAAGATGGCGCGGGCTTTCACCGGCCGCTCCGGCATCATCGCCTTTTCCGGCGCGTTCCATGGCCGCACGCTGATGGGCATGGCCCTGACCGGCAAGGTGGTGCCCTACAAGAAAGGCTTCGGCCCGATGCCGCCCGAAGTGGTGCATGCGCCGTTTCCCAACGCCTTCCACGGCGTTTCCGAAGCCGAATCGCTGGCCTCCATCGAACGGATGTTCGCCTCCAACATCGACCCGGAGCGGGTGGCGGCCATCATCGTGGAGCCGGTACAGGGCGAGGGCGGCTTCAACATCGCCCCCTACGGCTGGCTGCGGGCGCTGCGGGCGATCTGCGACAAGCACGGCATCCTGCTGATTTCAGATGAGATACAGGCGGGCATGGGCCGCACCGGCACCATGTTCGGCATCCAGCATGCCGGGGTGATTCCCGATCTGGTCACCATGGCAAAGGGGCTGGCGGGTGGTTTTCCACTGTCCGCCGTCACCGGGCGCGCGGAGATTGTCGATGCGCCGCTGGTTGGCGGCCTTGGCGGCACCTATGCCGGCAATCCGATTGCAGTCGCCGCTGCCAATGCGGTGCTGCAGGTCATCAAGCAAGAAGATCTTTGTGCCCGCGCCACGGAAATCGGCAATCGCATCCGCCCCTTCCTTGAAAACCTGGCGCTTCGTCAGGGGATGGAACCCATCGGCAACGTGCGCGGCCTTGGCGCGATGAACGCGTTTGAGCTGGTGAAGAACCGCGAAACCAATGACGGCGACGCGCCCCTGACCAACGCGATTGTCGCCGAGGCCGAGGCGCGCGGGCTGATCCTGCTGTCGTGCGGCACGCGGGCCAACGTGATCCGCCTGCTGCCGCCGCTGACCATCCCCTTTGCCCAACTGGACGAGGCGCTTGGCATTCTGGAAGCCTCGATCGAGGCCGCCATTCAGAAAACGGCAGTATGATGGGCGCGCGGCTTTCCAGCCAAAGCTTGCCGGAACTTGGCCGGTTCGACTGGTCCGACCCGTTCCGGCTGGCCGACCAGCTGACCGAAGAGGAGCGGATGCTGCAGGAAGCCGCCGCCGCCTATGCTGCCGAAAAGCTGCAACCCCGGGTAACCCAGGCCTACCGCGACGAAGTGACCGACCCGGCGATCTTCGCCGAGATGGGCGAAATGGGTCTGCTGGGCGTGACGATCCCCGAGGAATATGGCGGCCTGGGTGCCGGCTACGTGGCTTACGGCCTGATCGCGCGGGAGGTGGAGCGGGTGGATTCTGGCTACCGCTCGATGATGTCTGTGCAATCCAGCCTGGTGATGTATCCGATCTACGCCTATGGCTCGGATGCGATGCGGGCGAAGTATCTGCCGAAGCTGGCGTCTGGCCAGTGGATCGGCTGTTTCGGCCTGACGGAACCCGATGCCGGTTCTGACCCCGGCGGGATGAAGACCACGGCGCGCAAATCCGCTGACGGCTATGTGCTTGACGGCGCGAAGATGTGGATATCCAACGCGCCGATTGCTGATGTGTTCGTGGTCTGGGCGAAATCCGAAGCCCACGGCGGCAAGATCAGGGGCTTTGTGCTGGACAAGGGTACCAAGGGGCTGACCGCCCCGAAAATCGCCGGAAAGCTCAGCCTGCGCGCCTCCACTACCGGCGAGATCGTCATGCAGAATGTCGAGGTGCCCGACGAAGCGCTGCTGGATGTCGAGGGGCTGAAGGGCCCGTTTGGCTGCCTCAACCGTGCACGCTACGGCATTTCATGGGGCGTCATGGGCGCCGCCGAGGCCTGCTTCCACGCCGCCCGCCAATATGGGCTGGACCGCAGGCAGTTCGGCAAACCCTTGGCGCAGACCCAGCTTTACCAGAAGAAACTGGCCGACATGATGACCGAAATCACCCTCGGCCTGCAGGCCAGCCTGACCGTGGGGCGTTTGATGGATCAGGGCAATGCCGCACCCGAAATGATCTCGCTGATCAAGCGCAACAACTGCGGCAAGGCGCTGGATGTGGCGCGGGCGGCACGTGACATGCATGGCGGCAACGGCATTTCCGATGCCTTCCCGGTGATGCGCCACATGGTCAACCTGGAAACCGTGAACACCTATGAGGGCACGCATGACGTCCATGCGCTGATCCTCGGCCGCGCCATCACCGGGTTGCAGGCGTTTTTCTGAGGTTTTTCAGCAAGCCAAGCTTCACAAATTGCTCAGCCGCCGTAGGGTGCGATTTTTCGGCAACGAGGCTTCAACCAATCCGCCAGGTCATCAAAGCTGGCATCGTTCTGGGCAACCCGGACAACCAGATTTTCAAGTTCCAACGGAAGGTCGTCGTTCGGGTGAACCGGGCAAATGTCATATCCACTCCGCTCCAGCAAAAGCAAGAGCAGAGCCGCCGCAGTCCGCTTGTTTGCATCCACAAATCCGTGGTTTCGAACCAAGCTCTCAACCAATGCGGCACCTTTTTTGTAAATCTGCCGGTAATACCCGTGATACGGTCGGCCCAAAGCGGATTGGAGCGCATCCATAGTCAATATCCCGCCGCGTCCACCGAACTCTTCAATTAAAATCTCGTGCGCTTCAACAGCGTCTTGGATCGTCACGCGGTAATGCATCTTAACGTTTTGAAAGATTCTTGAACATCTCGCTATACCGACCACTGATTGTCTTGATCGCGCTTGCTGATTTCGGCGATGACGTCACCGACATTTTAATGCCGGTCCTTTCATCCTGCAAAGTAAAGCGAGAGCCGCCAGATTTATTCAGCTTCTTTCCTGTTACGGTCCATTGTGCAGCACTTTTCGTCATGACTGAGATCCTTCGAAACGCCGACTGTTGCGTACCACACTTCCGCCAGACGGCCAACATTCACTTCTCTGCCTGAACTCCTTACCGCAACCGCGCCAGCAGTGCCACATCGGCAAAGCCATCCGGCTCAATCCCGACCGAAACCTGAAACGCCTTGATCGCCGCCACCGAATTCGGCCCCAGATTGCCGTCCGCCCCCTGGGTATCAAACCCCCGCGCCGTCAGCCGTTCCTGCAGTTCGATCCGCTGCATAAAGGTCAGTTCATTGGCATCGCGCGGCCAGGCGGCGCGGATCGGCGGGCCGCCCTTGATGCGGTCCGACAGATGGCCAATGCCGATCACATAGGCATCGGCGTTGTTGTAGCGTGAAATCGCGGTGAAATTGCTGAACACCATAAGGGCGGGCCCTTTCGCCCCGGCGGGCAGCAGGATCGCGGCAGCGCCATGGTCTGCCACCGCCCCGCCGCTGGCTGCCCGCACCCCCAAGGCTGCCCAGTCACCCGCCGCCTTGCGATTGCCCTTGCCGGTTTGTGCCAGATTGAATCCGGCAGGCAGCACAACCTCCACTCCCCAGGGCTGGCCGGTCACCCACCCCGATTTCGCCAGATAGGCTGCAGTTGAGGCCAGAGCATCGGTGGGATCATCGCTCCAGATATCGCGTTTGCCATCGCCGTGAAAATCGACGGCAAACAGCTGGTAGCTGGTCGGGATGAACTGGGTATGGCCCATCGCCCCGGCCCAGCTTCCCGTCATGTGATCCACATCGACATCGCCGTTCTGGATGATCTTCAAGGCCGCGATCAGCTGGCTTTCAAAGAAGGCGCCGCGCCGCCCGTCATAGGCCAGCGTCGCCAGCGCCTCGATCACATGCAGGTTGCCACGCTTGGTGCCATAGGCGCTTTCCAGCCCCCAGACCGCCACAACCACCTCTTTTTCCACGCCATAGGTGGCCTCGATCTGATCGAGCAACGCGCGGTTGTCGGCCAGTGCTGCCTGCCCGTTGGCGATACGCTCATCTGACGCGGCGCTGTCGAGATAATCCCAGATCGTCTTGGTGAATTCCGCCTGATTGCGGTCTTTATCCACCACAAAGGCGCTGTACCCCACCGGACGCATTGCCCGGTCGAATACCTCTGCTGCCACGCCAGCCGCCAGCGCGCGGGGCCGGAAAGTGCCAACCCAGTCGCTCATCCCCGCAGTTTTCGGCGAAAACGGCTGCACCTCAGTGGCCCCGCGCGATGATTGCGGCGCAACGCCGCCCTGATTGCCGCCACAGGCCGACAAAACCACAATCCCGGTCAATATCCCTGCCCATAGCTTTCGCATCGCCACCCTGTGCCTTGCCCGTTTGCCCAACCCTATCCTGCAATGACCGATACTGGAACCCTTTGGCGGTGCCTGCAGTTGGCCGTTGCCGGTCGTTGCCGTAACCGGTGATTTGTGGCATGATTGCAAAGTGCAGGGGCGTGGCGCTTGCCGGATTGCCTGTAGTGCCGCCCTTTACCGAAAGGGCAGTTCCATGGCCGTCGCTCCCGATCCCGCCACGCCAACCACCAGGGCAGCCGCCAAGGCGCGCCATACCTCCGTGATCTATGTCCACGGCATCGGCAGCCAGCGCCGGTACGAGGAGACCAGTCGCCTTATCGACAGTCTGGATACTTTCCTGACCCATCAAAAGGCAGCCGGCACGCCGCGGGGCCTGCTCCGCCGGATCGAACCGGTGATCGAGCCGCTGCGTTCTGTCGGAACCGCTATACGGAGATCCGGCACCATCAGCTACATCGATACCAACCTGATCGACACCGCCGACCGCGGCCCCGCCAAGGTCCGGTTCTACGAGGTCTATTGGGCCCCGGTGATGGCAGGGCAGAAATCACCCTGGCGCATCGTGAAATGGATGTTCAGTCAGGTCATGCGCCCCTATCGCACCCTGATGACGCCGTGGCGCGAACGCCAGCGCCTGCGCCGCGCCGCCCTGATCGGACTGTTCGAGGACCGGATGAAGGCTGGTACTGCCGTGGTACCGGCAGACTATGAAACCCTGTTGACCTGCTACGATGGGTTCGAGGGTATTCCGGCGCAGACCACTTATCCCAAGGGCAGCTTTGCCGACTATCTGGCTTTCGTCAAAGACGCGCTGCCGGATCAGCCCGACCGGATCGCACCCTGCCTGGCACTGGCGCAGCAATGGCTCAGTTCCTATCGCACGACAGAACTGACCAATGCCGCCGCACTGGTCACGGTCGGCCTTGCGCTGGCGATGGTGGGATTCTCGGTGCCATTGGGGATTCAGGCGCTGCTCGGCTGGCTGATGCAGTTCCCGTGGTTCGCCGCGCTGATGAATGCCACCGGGATCAGCGCCGACCTTTCGCGGTCGGTCTCGATTGCCGTTGCGCTGGCCAGCATCGCGGGCGTCGGCAAGCTGCTGTCAGACTATATGGGCGACGTGGAATCCTGGGCCACCTATGAGGAAACCGACGAAAAGCACGTGGCGCGCAACAAGGTGATGGATCTCGCCATCGAGGTGATGGAACATGTGCTGACAGATGATGCCTGCGCCCGCGTGGCAATAGTGTCGCACAGCCTTGGCACCAGCATCGCCCATGACGCCCTGCTGTCACTGATGCGGCGCAACCGCGCCGGTGTCAGTCCGGGGCAGGATGTGATGGAACATCCGGTGCCGGTGGCAAAGATCGAGCATTTCATCACCATGGGCAGCCCGATCGACAAGATCGAATATTTCTTTGAAAGCTATGCCTCGCCCTCGCACCGCTACAAGCGGGTGGTCGAGAAACTGCGCGGCGATATCGGCACCGAGCCCTTCAGCAAGAACGGCAAACCCCATATCCACTGGATCAATTTCTGGGATCAGGGCGATCTGATCAGCGGCGCACTGCAATCGCCGGCCAGTTCGCAGCCCGCGCTGAACCGGGTCGACAACCAGCATGTCGCCAGCTACCGTTTCCCCGCCACCGCCGCGTCTCATGGCGGCTATTTTACCCACAAGACGGTGATTGCCACGATCTTCGGGGCGATCTACCGGCGTGACCATTCGTTCCGGGCGCTGAAGCTGCCGGGGCCAAAGCTGCCCTATGATTACGAAGGCATCTATCTGGCGCTGGATGAGGGCAAGGGCCGCCGCACCTGGTACTTGTACGCCGCGATCCTGATCCCATGGCTGGTTCTGGCGGGCGGTGTTGTCTGGCTGACCGGGCCGCGCGGCCTCGCACCATACTTCTGGGTGGCCGCACTCACATTTTTCATCGCCCTGCTGCTCTGTTCACTCGCCAGCAGGAAACTCGGTCACCGCAACCTGATCTGACCGCGCCCGGCTTCTCTTTGGCCCGAATATCCCGCAGGTCCGGGGCGCGCAGCCCCGGCTCTCGCCTCCAGACCAGCGCCAGCCTACCGCCGCGTCCGCTTCACCTTGCGCTCCTTTTCGGCCCCACCGGCCCGGCTGGCCCCGGCTTTGCGCCGCACCCCTTGGCCGCGCATGGGGCGGGCGCCGCCGGGCATATCGGCCCCGTCCACAGCCAGCAGTTCCAGCATCAGCCCGCCGGTCACCGGCGTCGCCTCCACCAGCCGCACCGTCACCCGCTGGCCGAGCCCCAGCGTCAACCCGCTGTCAGACCCCATCAGGGTCTGGCTTTTCGGGTCATGCACAAAGAATTCCCGCCCCAGCGACCGGATCGGCACCAGCCCGTCAGCCCCGTTGCCCGCCAGTTTCACGAACAGGCCGAACCGCGTCACCCCGGAAATCCGGCCCTCGAATTCGCTGCCCACCCGCTCCGACAGATAGGATGCCAGATAGCGGTCGGTGGTGTCACGCTCTGCCGCCATCGAACGCCGCTCGGTGTCAGAGATGTGCTGGCCCACCTCATCCAGCCGGGCTTCATCCTCCAACGACAACCCGTCTTTGCCCCAGCCATGGCCTGAAATCAGCGCGCGGTGCACGATCAGATCGGCATAGCGCCGGATCGGCGAGGTGAAATGGGCGTAGTTCTTCAGCGCCAGCCCGAAATGGCCGAAATTCTCGGGGGCATAATAGGCCTGCTGCATCGACCTCAGGGTCGAGATATTCATCAACTCGCCGAAATCGGTGCCTTCGGCCTGCGCCAGCAACTGGTTCAGATGCCGCGTCATCAGCACCTGCCCCTTGGCCAGCACAAAGCCCGAGGCGGCGGCGATCTCGCGCAGCGCATCGAGCTTTTCCGGGGCCGGTTCTTCGTGCACCCGGAACAGCAGCGGGCGTTTCAGCCGGTTCAGTTCCTCGGCGGCGGCCACATTGGCGAGGATCATGAATTCCTCGATCAGCTTGTGCGCATCAAGCCGGTCCTTGAAGTTCACCGAGGCCACCCGGCCCTTGTCATCCAGCACGATGCGGCGTTCCGGCAATTCCAGATCCAGCGGCTGGCGCAGCGCCCGTGCTGCTTTGGTGGCCTCATAAGCGGCGTAAAGCGGGGCCACCACCCCCGCCATCAGGCCGGCGGCGCGTTCGGTGGGCTGGCCGTCCTGCGCCGCCTGCAGTTCCTCATAGCTGAAACTGGCGCGGGAATTCATCAGGGCGCGGGTGAAACGGTGGCTGATCCTGGCGCCACCTTGGTTCAGCACCATCCGCACCGCGATGCAGGCGCGGTCCACCCCCTCGTGCAGCGAACACAGATCGCCCGACAGCCTGTCAGGCAGCATCGGCACCACCCGGTCGGGAAAATAGGTCGAATTGCCGCGCCGCCGCGCCTCGCGGTCCAGCGCCGAACCGGGGGTGACATAGCAGGCGACGTCGGCGATTGCCACCCAGACCACATGGCCGCCCGCGTTGGCGGGATCGGTATCCGCCTCGGCAAACACCGCATCGTCGCGGTCGCGGGCGTCGGAGGGGTCAATCGTCACCAGCGCCAGCCCGCGCAGATCTTCGCGCTTGCCCAGGGGTTGCGGCGCGGCGCGGTCGGCCTCGGCGATCACTTCATCGGGGAAGCTGTCGGGAATGCCGTGCTGGTGAATGGCGATCAGGCTCACGGCCTTTGGTGCTGACGGGTCGCCCAGCCGCTCGACGATCCGCGCCACAGGCAGGCCCAGCCGGTGGGTCTTGCCGACCTGCTCCGCCTCGACCAGTTCGCCATCCAGCGCGCCATGAACCCCATCTGATGGCACCCGCCATTCCTTGTCGGCCCCCTTGTCGATCGGCACGATCCGTCCGCCTTCGGCCTCGGTGCGGAAAATCCCCACCACCTTGATCGGATTGGTGCCGATCTTGCGGATCAGCCGCGCTTCATAGTGATGATCTGCCGCCACGACGGGGTTGACCCGGGCCAGAATCCGGTCGCCCTCGGCCACCGGCGCATCGCTTTTGCGCGGCACGAACAGCACGCGCGGCTCTGCCCCGTCGCCCGGCCATTCCAGCGGCCTGGCAAACTGGTCGCCGTTGCGGTCTGGCGGCAGGATCAGCAGCACCGACACCGGCGGCAGCGAACCGCCATCGCGGTAATGCTTGTGATCTTTTTCCAGCGCCCCGTCGCCCTCCAGCTCTTTCAACAGCCGCTTCAGGTCGATCCGGGCATCGCCCTTGATGCCGAACGCCTTGGCAATATCACGCTTGGCCGACAGGTGCGGATGTTCGGCAATCCAGGCCAGAACCTGGTCTTTGGAAGGGATGTTCTTCATGGCCCCGCCCTAGCATGGGCACAGCGGAACGTCAGGCGAAATAATCGCTCAGCACCCGGCCATAAATGGCTTTCAGCTGATGGATATGCGCCAACTCGGCGCCTTCATCGACCTGATGCATGGTGCGCCCGACCAGGCCGAACTCCACCACCGGGCAATGGTCCTTGACAAAGCGGGCATCCGAGGTGCCGCCGGTGGTGGACAGTGACGGGGTCAGCCCGGTTTCCGCCGTCACCGCCGCCGCCACCAGCACCGACAGCGGCCCCGGCGGGGTCAGGAAGCTTTCACCCGACACCTGCAGCCGCAGCGAAATGCCGACCCCGTGGGCCTTTGCCACCTCATCCGCCTCGTCATTCAGCCAGGCACTCAGACTTGCGCCGGAATGCAGATCGTTGAAGCGGATGTTGACGGTGGCGCGGGTTTCCGCCGGGATTACGTTGGAGGCCGGGTTGCCGGTGTCGATGGTGGTGATGGCCAGCGTGGAGGCATCGAAATGGGGCGTGCCCTTGTCCAGTTCGCGCGAGGCCAGCAGATCCAGCAACCGCACCAGCGCAGTCAGCGGGTTCTTGGCGCGGTGGGGATAGGCCGCATGGCCCTGCACCCCGCGCACTGCAATTTGGGCCGTCATCGAGCCACGGCGACCGATCTTCATCATGTCGCCCATGCGCTCCGGGCAAGTCGGTTCACCGACAAGGCAGACCGCCATCCGTTCCCCCTCGGCCGCCATCCAGTCAAGCAGGGCCACCGTGCCATGCAGCCCGTCACCCTCTTCATCGCCGGTGATGGTCAGGATCACCGCGCCATCGGGCGGGGTATCGGTCACGAAATCCACCGCAGCGGCAACAAAGGCCGCGACGCCGGATTTCATGTCGCAGGCCCCCCGGCCATAGATCGTGCCGCCGCGGATTTCTGCGCCAAAGGGGTCCGATGTCCATGCCGCGCGGTCACCCACCGGCACCACATCGGTATGGCCGTTGAACCCGAAGGTGCGGTTGGCGCCCCGCCGGCCCCAGCGGGCAAACAGATTGGCGATGCCTTCGCGGTCTACCCGCTGGCAATGGAACCCGGCCGCCGTCAGCACATGCTCCAGCAACACCAGCGCCCCGCCTTCGTCGGGCGTGACGGAGGGGCAGCGGATCAGATCGGCGGTCAGGGCGACAGGATCAACGGGGGGCATCGGCGGCTCCTTGGCTGTTGCAATGGGTAGCGTGGGCCGCAAGGTGGCGCAACCGGGGATACTTCCACTGCAAACTGTGGCACCGGCGACACCGCCGCCAACGCAGGTGACCGCGCCGCATATAGGCCTAGGAAATGGTGAATCCGTGAACTATCCTTAGCCGAAATACGACCCGAGGCAGGGCAGACGGCGGTTCGCAAAGGACCGAAGAGCAGGATAACACGACACAGGCGGGGCAAGACCCGCGCTCGCGTTTGCGCTGACCTCAAGCGATTGAGGCAGGCATGGCTACTGGTGCAGAGCTGACCTACAACACGAGTGCCACTGCGCTGCAGATGGCAAACGAGATCTTCGGCAATGGCGTGACCGTTGTGGGGGCCAGCTATACCGGGGCCCCCGCGTCAAAGGCGATTTATGGCAACGGCGACGCCCTGTCGCCTTTTGCCACGCCGGGCAATAGCGGGGTGATCCTGTCAACCGGAAACGCCGCCAGTTTCACCCAATCCAGCGGCGATCCCAACCGGTCGGCCAGCACCACCGCAGTCACGAGCGGCCCGAACAATGTGGCCGGATTCAACGCGCTGGTTGGCACCAACACCTATGACGCCAGCTATATGGATGTGGATTTCATCCCGACCGGCACCGAGATGACGCTGCAGTTCGTGTTTTCTTCGGATGAGTATCCCGAATACACCGGGTCGATCTACAACGATGCCGTCGGGGTCTGGGTAAACGGCGCGCCGGTCAATCTGGCTATCGGCTCGGGGCAGACCACAGTCAACAACCTGAACCCCAACACCAACCTGAACCTCTATGTCTCCAACACCGGCGATCAGTACAACAGCGAGATGGACGGGTTCACCCTGACGTTGACCCTGAAAATGCAGGTCATCGCCGGGGTGGTCAATTCGATCCGCATCGGCATCGCCGACGTGTCCGACGCCAAATATGACAGCAACCTGCTGATCGCCGGCAATTCGGCGCAAACCGTGCTGGTGGCACATTCCGATGCAGTGACGATGGGGGTCAGCGGCACGCGCAATGTCGACGTGCTGGGCAATGATGTGTCATCGACCGGCAGCATCCTGACGGTTACCCATATCAACGGGGTTGCCGTGGTGGCAGGGCAGCAGGTTACGCTGCCCACCGGGCAGATGGTCACGCTGAACGCAGATGGCACCTTTACCATCCTTGGCGACGGCCAGACCGAGACGGTGACATTCAATTATACGATCAGGGATACCCTGGGAAATACAGACACCGCCTATGTCACGGTCAGCCAGGTGCCGTGCTTTGTGGCTGGCACGATGATCCTGACACCGGATGGCGATGTGGCGGTGGAAAGCCTGCGCCCGGGTGATCTGGTGGTGACCCACGATGAGGGGCCGCAACCCCTGCGCTGGATCGGTCGGCGGGTGGTGGAAGCGGTCGGCGATTTTGCCCCGATCTGCATCGAGGCTGATACCTTTGGCTGCCATGACAGGCTGATGGTATCGCCGCTCCACCGCATCCTGATCCGCGATTCTCTGGCCGAACTGCTGTTCGGCGAGGCCGAGGTGCTGGTGGCGGCCCGCGATCTGGTGAACGACGATACGGTGCGGCAGATCGAGGGCAGCTTTGTCGAATATGTCCACCTGCTGTTCAACCGACATCAAGTGGTGTGCTCGGCTGGGCTGCTGACCGAAAGCTTTCTGCCCGGCCCCCAGATTGCCGCCAGTTTTGAACAGGATATGGTGGCGGAAATCACCGCGATCTTTCCCGAAATTTCCCGTGATGGAGCGAAATACCCCGAAGCCGCGCGACGAACCCTGAGACGGCACGAAGCGCAGGTGCTGATGGCAACAGGATTGGCGGCCTGATGGCCCCGATGCAGCCGGTTCCCGAGACCCTCCCTCTTGGGGCCGGCTGCTTTTTTCGCGGATGGTGTGGTGTGGCAATGGCGACGGGTCTGTAGCAATGCGGTGGTTGGCGCTGTGCGACGCTGATGGGCCGTTTGGCACGGGGTCTGTGTCCGACCCCGCAGATGGCTTGCTGGATTGTGGCTCGCTGGTGGCGGAATTCACCCTGTCTGCCCGGTCCGGCCCGCCGCTTATGCTGATGGATTATGCCGATGAGCGCGGCTGGCCACGGCAGTTGAGCATCGCCCAAACTGCCGAAGGCAGCATCACCCTGCTGCACCGCCAGGCCGATAGTATCGCCACGGCGGCAGTGTCTTTGCCGCTGCCAGCCGAAGCGACGATGCTGCGGCTGACCTATTCGTGGGATGCCCGTCGGCGCCTGTCGCAACTGGCGGCCGAACTGCCTGCGCTTGGCAGGCTGGCGGTGGTGCGCGGCTCCAACCCCTTGCCGCTGCCGATGGATGATATGGCGGCCATTGCCGGTGGCGCTGGCCGGTTTGGCGGGCAACTGGCGTGGCTGGGGTTTACCAATGCGATCGAGCGGATCGGCCATGTGCCAGGGGTAATCGGGGCGACGCTGGTGCGCACACCCGCCGGGATGAAGCGGCTGGACAGTCTGCGCCCCGGCGATCTGGTGGCGACGCGCGAACATGGGGCCTTGCCGCTGCGCTGGATCGGCGGCATTGAAATGCCCGCGCGCGGCAGCTTTGCCCCGGTGCGCCTGCGCGCGCCATTCTTTGGCAATCGCAGCGATCTGGTGGTTTCGGTCAATCAAAAGGTGATGCTGTCGGGAGCCGAAGTGGAATATCTGTTCGGTGAAGACGAAGTGACGGTTGAGGCCGGGCGGCTGATTGACGGCCGCACCGCGCTGGCCGAGCGTCGCCGGTCACTGGTACGGTTCTACTCGGTGCTGCTGGATCACCATGCCCTGCTCGATGCGGACGGCGGCGGGGTTGAAAGCCTGTTTGTAGCGGCCAACCGCAGCGACCAGTCGCCTGAATATGGCTGGCTGCGTGATAGTCTTAAGCCGGTGGCACTGCCCAGCCACCCCCACCCGGCCCTGCTGGCGCTGCGCGGATACGAGGCCGTGACCCTGCTGGCGATGCGACGTCAGGGGCGCAACCCGGCGGCAGCCTGATCCGGCAATCGGTGCAAGGCGAATCAGCTTTGCAACCATGGGTAGATTTGCGCCGCGACTGTTTGACTTTTCGCCACATTGGCCCGTTCGAGCGGCCATTGTTTAGGATTTCACCCGGCGCTCCGGAAATCTGGGGTCAGGACTCACGACCAGAACAGAACGATTGCGGCAAGTGCGCAGGCTGACACGAAGATGTCGGCGCAGCGGTCGTAGGCGGCACTGTGCTGGGGCAGGTCATCGGTGGTGCCGGTGATGATACCTGTTACATCAGCGACGCCTCGCTGGTGATCGTCGAGCACGCAACGGTGGGAGAGATCGACAGCCGCCATTCCGAGGTAAGTTGCCAACTGCCCGACAATATCGAAACCCTGACCTTGCTCACGGCCGCCAACCTGAACGGCGCAGGCAATTGCGGCGCGAACAGTCTGAACGGCAATCTCGGCGACATCCGTCTGGTCGGGCTTGGCGGGGCCGATGTGATCGACGGCGGATCGGGCGATGACCGGTTGATCGGCGGGGCGCAGAATGACACGCTGGATGGTGGGGATGGCGATGATGTGCAGAACGGTCAGGCGCGGGCCGACCGGCTGACCGCGGTGTCGGTGACGATATGCCGAACGGCGGTGCCGGCAAGGATGCGCTGATCGGCCTTTTACACGCTGACCGCCGGGGATTTCGTTCTGTAGCCTTTCGTATAGCCACCCCTGTCCCGATGTGCCCGGCCGCTGTCCGCCCGATTGCGCGACGCGGAGGCCCTGCCGTGGCATAACCGCTGCATCGAACGGCACAGGGCAAGGGATGGCACAGATGGACGGCACATTTGATCTGATTACCGAATTCGCGGCCGATGGCTTTGCGGTGCAGCCAGAGGCCGATGGTGCCGCCGAAGGCGCGTTCGACATTGCGGCCTGGATCGCCTCGATCCGCGCCGAGGTTCCGGCGGCCCGCCCGGCACGCCCGGCCAAACCGGCGCTGGCACTGGCCGTGACCGGCGTCGAAGCTGCCCGCGCCGCCCGCCGTGCCCGCGCCATCGCCGCGTGGGACGAGGATCTGGCCGCCGAAACCGCCGTTGGTCAGGTGCGCTCGTCGCTGCGCGCCGCTGCCCGTGCCGCGTCCAACGTCATCGCTCTGCCAACCGCAGCCCCGTTTGCAGCAATCGTTGCCGATGTTCCGGCCTGTGGCGCCGGTACGCGGATGGAGGTGGCCGAGGGCCATGCTGCCATCGAAGACATCGCGGTTGGCGATCTGGTGATGACCCGCGACAATGGCTTGCAGCCGGTGACTCACGTCGGCCGCCGCACCGCCCCGGCACGCGGGGCCGATGCCCCGGTGCTGGTCGCAAACGGGGCGTTGGGCGATCATGCCACGTTGGTGCTGTCGCAACAGGCGCAGGTGTTGCTGACCGACTGGCGGGCAGAGCTGCTGTTCGGGGCCGATGAGGTGCTGGTGCGCGCCCGCGATCTGGTCAATGACAGCGGCACGCGGCTGCAAAGTGACGGCGCGGCGGTGACCCTGTTCCACATCGGCTTTGCCGCGCCGCAGATCATCATGGCCGCGGGTCTGGCACTGGCCAGCGCCCAGATCGGCTGTGCCGGTGCACCTTGCCCGCGCGCGCCGCTGGATGGGGCAGAGGCGCGGGTGCTGGCGGCCTGTAACCACTGAACGCCGCGAGGGTCAGTCGAAAAAAGGCTCCATCCCCGCGACGATCACGGCGTTTTCGCGCAAGGCGCGATCCATCAGCGCGCGCTCTTCGTCGTCGATCTCATCGCCATCGGCCAGCCGTTCGTCCAGCGTGCCATAGCCCGAAACATCCAGCGGCGACAGATCGGCCTGTTTCAGCACCGCCACGCATTCGCGCACCGCCTCGGCCTCATCCACGCCGGTCGCATAGCACATCAGCGCCGCCCCGGTGGCCTTGTCGGGCAGGCCGTCGCCGGCGCTGCGGCCCACCTCGACCAGCAGGGTAAAGACCTGCTGCGGGCGTTTGGGTGCTGTTTCCGTCATCCTGCCGATCCTTCGCGCCCAAATTCCGAAGAAAAGCCTTTGCGGAGCGGGGCGCGGAAGTCAACCGGGTGCTACTGGCGGCAGACCCCGGCGGCATAGCTGCCAACCTCACGGATGACCTGTGCGCCGGTGGCTTCAACCCGGTGCCCACTCAGTTCCGATTGCAGAACACGGGTCAACAAGCCGGTCAGAGCCGTCACCCGGTAACAGGCAATCGCCGGTTCCGCATGCGCGTTGCCCACACCGCTGTCATCAGTCAGGAACATGTAGCGGCCATTGGTGATGGCAGCGGCCTGGCGCATCAGAAACTCGGCTTCATCCGCCACCCCGCTGGCCCCAAGGCCATAGACCTGCACCCCGGTCAGCGCTGCCAGCCGTGCCGCATCCAGATAGGCGCGGGCATCCGGGCTGTGCGGCGGCGCGTCGGCGATGTGGATCATCAGCCGCTCTCCCTTTCCACGCCGCCAGTCAAGCGCCGCCCCGGCACGCAACGCATCCGCCGCCGCTTCGGGATAATCGCCGCCACCGCCGGCGCTCTGGCCGCGCAGCCAGTTCACCATCGTCGCCTGTGACGGCGTGAAGCCATAATTCTGCACCACATAATCATCACCCTGATCGCGGTAGACGATCAGGCCATAGCGGATATCCACCCCCGGCGCGGCACGTGCTGCGGTGCCGACGATGCCGCGCATTTCGCGGGTCAGCCAGGCCAATTCATCGCCCATGCTGCCGGTGGTATCGAGCACAAAGACCAGATCAAGGAAATCGGGGTTCCAGTCGCCGGGTTCCGGCAGGTGGATCAGGGTCCGGGTGCCGGTGGTCAGGCGCTGCACCACTTCGGGCCCGTTGCCGTCCGAAAAGGCGCGGAGTTCCACCTCACTCAACCGGCCAGCCCCAAGGACTGCGGGAAACACCGTCACCATGCCATCAACCCCGGAATAGCCGTCATAGAACGGATCGGTGGCACCGGGTCGGCGCAAGGTGATGCGGACGCCCGGTGCCGGTTGGCCATCCGGGCCGGTGATCCGTGCCAGCACCGGGTTTCCCAGATTGACCTGCGGCATGTCGAGCCGTGACGCAGCGCCTGCGACATAGCGCTGGAACGCGGCAAGGTTCAGCCCGTCGTCGATATCGCCCGCCGTCACCACGCCCCGGCGCGGGGTTCTGCTGCCACCGGAAAATTCCGGTGCGGCGGTGATGACAGTTTCCATGGCGACGACTGGTTCCACCACCGTGGCCGACATCGCCCTGTCGCCGGTCACCGCAGGCGCTGTAAGGGCAGGTAGTTCTATGCCCAACCCGACGGGCGGTGCGGCACAGGCAGCAACAAGGGCGGCAAATGCGGTGGCGGGGATCAAGCGGGCCAGCGGGGGGGCAAAGGGTTTCATGGCGACTCCTTATAATGTGTATTTTGCACATATTCGATTGCGATTGCCCGGTCAACAGAAATGTGCATATTACGCATATGTTGCAGATCTTCGACATCCTCTTTGCCCCGCTGGCCCGTCTGCTGGTTGCGCGCGGCCTGCTTTTTCCCGATTTTGCCGAGCGGATGAAAGCGCACTATGTTGCTGCCGCGCTGGCCGCAGGCAAGGCCACCGACAGCCGCCTGTCGGTGATGACCGGGTTGCAGCGCCGCGAGGTTACCCGTTTGCGCGGGTTTGAGCCGCGCGACCTGCGCCCCAACCATCTGGCGCGGCTGGTGGCGATCTGGCAAACCGATCCGGCCTGGCTGGCTGACGGCAAACCCCGCACCCTGCCCCGCTATGGCCCCGCCCCTTCATTCGAGGCGCTCGCCTGGGCGGTGCGGCGTGATGTTCACCCGCGCACCATGCTGGATGCGCTGCTGGCCAGTGGCACCGTGGCGCTGGAACCTGACGGGCAAGAGGTGGCGCTGGTTCAGGCGTCTTATCAGCCGCTGACCGGGTCTGACGATCAACTGGCCTATCTGACCCGCAACCTTGGCGACCATCTGGCTGCCGCAACCGGCAACGTGCTGGGCCGCACCCCGCCAGAGTTTGAGCGGGCGGTGCATTATTCCGGATTGAGCCAAGCGGAGGTGGCGGAGCTTGCGGATTTCCACCGCGCAGGTCAAATGGCACTGTTCGAGGAAATCAGCCGCCGCGCCGCCGCGCTGAAACAGGCGGGGCCACGGGGAAACCAGCGCTTCCGCGCCGGAGCCTATTTCCACCAGACCGGGGAGGAAGCGCCATGATCGCCCGCATCGTCACCCTTGGGCTGCTGCTGGCGGCCCTGGCGGGCTGCAGCACCCCACGCGGCGAAATGGCGGCCCCGGTGATGGAGCCTGCGCTGCAATTGGCGCCGGCGGTGGCGGCGACCGACGCCTGCCTGCCGGGTGACGATGGCATCGGCGGCACCGGCTGCGAGGCGGAATAGGGTCTAATCCCGCAGCAACTCGTTGATGCTGGTTTTCGACCTGGTCTGGGCATCGACCCGCTTCACGATCACCGCGCAATACAGGTTGACCCCGTTCCTGGAGGGCATCGAGCCTGCCACCACCACCGACCCGGCGGGCACTTCGCCATAGGTCACGGTCCCGGTTTCGCGGTCGACGATCTTGGTGGACTGGCCGATGAACACCCCCATCCCCAGCACCGAGCCCTCGCGGACGATGCAGCCCTCGACCACCTCAGACCGCGCCCCGATGAAGCAATTGTCTTCGATGATGGTCGGCCCGGCCTGCATCGGCTCCAGCACCCCACCGATGCCGACACCGCCCGACAGGTGCACGTTGCGCCCGATCTGGGCGCAGCTTCCCACCGTGGCCCAGGTGTCGACCATGGTGCCCTCGCCGACATGGGCCCCCAGATTGACGAACGATGGCATCAGCACCACGCCGCGCGAAATATGGGCAGAATGACGCACCACGCAGCCATGCACGGCACGGAAACCGGCGGCGCGAAACTCATCCTCGCCCCAGCCCTTGAACTTGCTGTCGATCTTGTCCCACCAGCCGCCGCCTTGAGCGCCGCCGGCCTGGTGCTCCAGATCGCGCAGACGAAACCCGAGCAACACCGCCTTTTTGGCCCATTGGTTGACGTGCCACTTGCCATCGGCCTGCCGCTTGGCAACGCGCAGCGTGCCCTGATCCAGCGCTTCCAGCGTTTGCTCCACTGCGGCGCGGGCAGACCCCCTGGTGGCGGGCGACAGGGTGTCGCGGGTGTCCCACGCGGCTTCGATGGCGGCTTCAAGTGCGGCGTTGGACATCGTTTCCCCCAATGGCTCTGGTCTGGTTTGGCCAGAGCCTATAGACCGGTGCAATCTTTCGCGCAATCGCAAGGCTGACCCGTGACCACAGACGACCCCGCCAACCCGCAGCACCGCGCCCACCCGTTTCGTGACAGCCAGCAGGATGCGCAAACCGCGCGCGACATTCCCGATACGCCGCAAACCCGCGCCCCGGCTTACCGGCTGGCCTTTGCCGACGATGATTTCATGACACGCGAAGAATTGCGCCCGGTCCGGTTGCAACTGGAACTGCTGAAGCCGCAGATGATGCTGGACGAAGCCGGGATCATGTCGACCATCGTGCTGTTTGGCGGTGCGCGGATCAGGGCCGGAGGGTCGGGCAACCCCGGGCTGGATGCACTGAGCCGCTACTATGACGAGGCCCGCAAATTTGCCCGGCTGATGACGAAACGGTCCAACGGCTCAAAGGGCCGCGAGAATGTGATTGTGACCGGCGGCGGCCCCGGGGTGATGGAGGCGGGCAACCGGGGCGCTGCCGAGGCAGGCGGCATTTCGATCGGCCTCAACATCGTGTTGCCCCATGAACAGGCCCCCAATGAATATGTGACCCCGAACCTCTGTTTCAACTTCCATTATTTCGCGATCCGCAAGATGCATTTCCTGATGCGGGCCAAAGCCGTCGTGGTGTTTCCCGGCGGGTTTGGCACCATGGATGAAATGTTCGAGGCGCTGACGCTCATTCAGAGCAAGCGGATGAAGCCGCTGCCGTTCCTGCTGTTTGGCCGTGCGTTCTGGGACAGTGTCATAAACTGGCAGGCTTTGGCCGATGCCGGAACCATCTCTGCACAAGACCTTGATCTGTTCCTGTATGTCGAAACGGCAGAGGAAGCAGTGGCGGCGATAGATGGCTGGGGCGAGCGAACGAGCCGGAAGGCCTGACCAGAACAGTCGGATGGGTTCAAACCGCGATGGCAACCGGGTTACGCAGCCAGCCCGCAGCCAGCTCCACCCGCTCGCACCCGCTGAAATCGGCCAGCCGCGCCAGTTCGGCGGCAAGGCGGTCCAACCGGCCCGCGCCCATGTTGACGCCCTGCTCTGGCCAGAAGGCGCCAACCCGCAGCACACCATCGGCCCGGTGCGCCTTGGCATCCAGCCGCCCCGCGATCCGGCTGCCCTCAAGCACCGGAAAGACATAGTATCCGAACAGGCGTTTGGCTTCTGGCACAAATACCTCGATCCGGTATTGGAAGCCGAACAAACGTTCG
>Ga0105044_10001380_pt1 | contig 32240 bp, 21 predicted proteins | sample MAT01_FD_78092 | JGI IMG/M metagenome (GOLD analysis project Ga0105044, IMG submission 78092) | Freshwater microbial communities from Lake Fryxell liftoff mats and glacier meltwater in Antarctica - MAT-01 | ecosystem: Environmental > Aquatic > Freshwater > Ice > Liftoff microbial mat | place...
AATTAAAGTACCAAATGATTTTTCTATTTTACAAGATTATTTAATAGAAAACAACATTATTGAAAAACACTATTGGGTTGCCTTTCCAGATCATTTGGCATATTTCACGAAGGATAGTCTTTCTGCAACAGCAGAATTTTCAGGTTGGGATGTAAAAGATGTATTAGCAGATTTTCCAATTGACTTTTTCTTATTAAACAAACATTCCAATTATTATAGCGATCAATCAAAGGGTAAAGAAGCTCATTTAGTACGTACTCATTTTACAAATTTTTTGCATCAACACTCACCTGAAAAGAAAAGAGAATTTTTTAGATCGATGGCAAATATTGGTTTAGGGCGTCAAATCATTGCATTTTTACAACCGAAGAACAATGAAATATAAAATTATTTCAAAATCGTTGTGGAAACATAATAATCTTTCTTTTGTACCCGTTCGAAAAAAAGATATCCAAACAATTCGAGTTTGGCGAAATCTACAAATGGAAATACTTCGACAAGAAAATGAAATTACTGAAGTACAACAACAAACATATTACCAAGAAGTTGTGTTACCTACATTTAAAGAAGATTACCCAAAACTTATTCTGTTCAGTATACTTCGAGACACCAAACTTATAGGATATGGTGGTTTAGTTCATATTAATTGGGAAGCAAAAACAGCAGAAATATCTTTTTTGTTAGAACCTTCATTAAATATTCATATACGCTCATTTACAGAGATATTCGACGATTTTCTTGTTTTCCTTCAATCGATAGCATTTGAATTTATTGGGTTAGAAAAAATATATACATTTGCTTATGATATTCGAACTTATTTATATCCGCCATTAGAAAAACATGGTTTTCATTGCGAAGCAAGATTAAAAAATCACAGTAAAATTGATTCTGAATTAGTAGATGTGGTTATTCATTCGAAGTTTAAAGGTGAAGAATCTAAATCAAAGTCTCAAAGAATTTCAATTTTAATTACTTCCTTGTCTAAGAAAGTACCATTAGTACAATCTATTCGTGAAATGTTTGCAGAACATTCTATAGATGTTTCTATATTTGGCGGAGATTCTTCTGAAGAGTCTTTGGGTAAATATTTTGTAGATCAATTTTGGAAAATGCCAACACTTAGTTCTCTTCTAATAGAAGATGTGTTGCAGTATTGCAAAATATATAAAATTTCTTTGATAATTCCTACCAGAGATGCTGAATTAGAATTTTGGTCTCGACATAAATCAATTCTGAAAAAGAACAATATTTTTGTAATGATTTCATCTCGAAAAGCAATTCAAAATTGTAATGATAAGTATAAATTTTACTCGGTTCTTAAAAATGCAGGTTTCCCAATAGTCGAAACTGTAGTTTCCTTAAGAACCAAGAAATTTGACAGATATGTAGTAAAATCACGTTTTGGTTCTGGATCTAAGTCTACATATTTAGATATACACTATTCAATTGTTCGTTCAGTTATCGATAAAAATCTTGATTCCATAATTCAGCCATTCGTTGAAGGAATAGAATATAGTATAGATTGTTATAGATCTATAAAAAATGATTTTATTTCCACAGTTGTTCGAACAAGAGATCTTGTCATTAACGGTGAGTCTGTAGTTTCTACAATTCAACCAGAAGCCACTGATATTGAATTGATAGTTCACAATGCCGCAAAACTTTTAAACATTAGTGGCCATTGTGTATTTCAGGGTATTAAATCAGAAACGAGCAAAGAATTTTTACTTTTAGAATGTAATCCACGTGTTGGAGGAGCATCTTCTCTTTCTATGAAAGCTGGACTTCATTCTATTCTTTGGTTTGCGCAAGAATCGAAACTAATTCATTTAGAAAAACAAGTTTTTCAACCCAAAAATCAGTTTAACAAACTAATTCGAGTTCCAAAAGATTTTTATATTTAGACGAATTTTAATGGCTCGTAGTTATGGTATATATATTTGATTTAGATGATACTCTGTACGATGAATTAAGCTATGTACGTGGTGGTTTTTCTATAGTAGCAGAGTATTTAGAACAAAAGGAAAATATACCTTCATCGGAAGCTATATCTATTATGGAGACCTTTCTACCAAACGATAGAGGGAGTATTTTTGATACAGTTTTAAAACAATATGGTTGTTATTCTCCAAACTTAGTTCAGGATTGTATTCATATCTATAGAAATCATACTCCAACTATTCTTTTGTATGATGATGTAGTTAGTTTTTTAGAGACTATTCATTTTGAAAAAAAATACATAGTAACAGATGGAAATCCAACGGTTCAACGAAAAAAAATCCAATCATTAGGGCTTAAGAAATATAATGTATTTTATTATTTAACCCATACTTTGGGAATAGAATTTGAAAAACCGAATACGGTAGCATTTGAACTCATTTGTAAACGTGAAAATATTAAGCCTACTGAGGCAGTATATTTTGGGGATAATTTGAAAAAAGACTTCGTTGGAATTACTCCTTTAGGGTTCAAAACGGTACAAATCTTGAGAGGGAACTATAAATCTTTTGAATACTCTGCTCAACATTCTGCAATGAAAACAATACAAAGTTTTCAAGAAGTTACTCCAGAATTTTTAGAATCACTTTAGATTATTTATGAAATCTATAAAAATAAACGGTAGGTCTATTGGGAAAGAGTATCCTCCGTATATTATAGCAGAAATGTCTGGGAATCATAATCAATCTTTAGAAAAAGCCTTGAACATAGTTCGTTTGGCAGCTGAAGCTGGTGTTGATGCTATTAAACTTCAAACCTATACCGCAGATACGATGACCTTTCCCGGTGTTTGGGAAGTTGAATCAGGTTCTCTTTGGGAAAAAAGGGAATTGTACGATTTATACAAAGAAGCACATACGCCTTGGGAATGGCACAAACAAATTTTTAACTATGCTAAAGAACTTGGACTAACTGCATTTAGTTCTCCATTCGATGAAACTTCGGTAGACTTTTTAGAAACACTTCATGTTCCTGCTTATAAAATAGCATCGTTTGAAAATTCAGATATTCCATTACTGAAAAAAGTTGCTTCAACTAAAAAACCTGTAATATTATCCATTGGAGTTGCAACATTAGCTACTATTGATGAAGCTTTCCGAACGTTAAAAGAAAATGGTACAACTGAAATTATCCTTCTAAAGTGTACAAGTACTTATCCAGCAACTGCTGAAAATAGTAATATTATAACTATCCCACATTTAGAAAAACTTTTTGATGTTGTCGTTGGATTATCTGACCATACTTTAGGCATTGGCACTTCCGTTGGTGCTGTAGCACTCGGTGCAAGCGTTATTGAAAAACACTTTACCGACGACAGAACTTTAGGAGGAGTTGATTCTGCGTTTTCATTAGAACCAAATGAATTATCTTCCTTGGTCAGAGAAGCAAAACAAGCATTTTATTCGTTAGGGACTATTCAATATGGAGTTCAAGAGATTGAAAAACAAAGTTTTAAGTACAAACGGTCAATATACTGTATAGTTGATTTGAATAATGGTGATGTTATATCGGAAAATAACATAAAAGTTTTACGTCCCGGATTAGGTTTAGAACCTAAATTTTACGATATTGTTATTGGAAAAAAAGTGAACCAAGATATTCCAAAAGGTACTCCACTTCAATGGAATCATTTTTTATTGAGCAATGAATCCGACTGAAATACAAGAACTGCTTAAAACTTCAAGAACCTTACGACTTTCTTTACAATCAAAGATAGCACTTCCCATTTTGTTTAAAGCAATAAAATCGGGCGTTAAATCTATTCCTATTGTCTTAGAATTTGTAAAAGTCTGTACTCTGTTAAATCAAAAAAACCAGTTACAATTACTGTACAAGAATTTAGGTAAAGCATTCTTGCAAAAACATTTGAATATTGGTTTTTTAACAAAAATCAGCATATTACTCGAACTACCTGAGTTAACTGATTCTATAGTCGTTCCATTCCAAGGTTGGACTTCAATTTATCATCACACCTCAACAGAAATCAAAGAAAATTCAATACTAAAAGATCTGAAAATTAGCACTGATTATCAAGGATGTGCATTTTTTGATTTGTATGCCGATTGTCCTTCTTGTTCTAAACAACATTTAAAACGATTGAAAAGAACTTTGGTCTTCTCCGTTGTATATCTTTGCCCAAATTGTGCTGCGAATTTACAATTGTCTTCTAAACAAGTTATCCCTTTTTGTGAACAAGAATTACCAAAACTTTTATATCCAACAATCAGACCATTTGAACAAATTACAACTCGATTGTACAAAGAATTAAACCATCCTGATATGTCAACAAGGGACTATAGTGTTTACGCATATCGTGGATATTTTGACTATATTTATTTTATTTCACAAGCAATTGCAGATCGAGTTTCTTCATTCAAAATAACATCAGAGCAAAGAAATGACTAAACCAAATATACTTATTTGGGGATTTACTCAAACACAGGAACTATTGTTAGAATCTTTGTTGAAACACTGTTCTGTTTTTGCACTACCACAAGATATTACTTGGTATGAACATAAAGAAAAAATATCTTTACTTGTAGAGGCAATTGAAAAGGGTAGTAGTTTTATAGATTCTGAACGATTCCAAACTGAGTATAAGGAATTTTTGTTGTCAACAATCTATATACTACAACAAGGATTTTCAGAACCTGTTTTGCTAACTAGATCAGACCAAGAACGATTACTAACTTTAGCTTCCGAATCTGCAATTTATGCATCTGCTGTAGAAGATGCACATAGAGAATATCGTTTTGATTGTATGATTGTAAATTCTTCTTCTGCTGCATTCCGCAGAACTGCAGTAATGACTGCCCAAGAATTAGGTATTTTGACTATTAATTTAGAACATGGATATGTGGGGTCACTACCAGGAGTAGATGCCCAATTAGAACACATTTATTTTCCATTTATAACGGACATTACAAATTTAGATAATAAATTAGAAGTTCAATATTGGAATAGTCATCAGAAGAAATTAGGGGTAGAACTTACTACTTTTTGGGATTTTGGAACACAAACAAAAAAAGAAGTAGGAAAACCACTTAACAAAAAACAAGCCTGTCAAGTACTCTCTATTCCAATTTCATACCCTGTTGTTACTATCTTTTGTTCTTGGATAAATGCCTCATCACCTTCGAATATATTAGATGCGTATTTAGAAGAAATCAAATACTTTGATACTATTGTTTCTCTTTCAAAACAATTCAGAGAAAAAAATACTCCACATACCATTGTTATTCGTTTACATCCTGCCTTTACTACAGAACAATGTAAAGAAATTCAACAATATGTAAATGAATGTTGTCTTGAAGCAGAAATACTATCATTTTATGTTTTTGGAGCTGAACAGACATTGAATACAGTATTATCGGCTACTGATATTGCGGTTATTAATGCTTATTCGTCAGTTGCCTGGGAATGTTTTGTTTCCTCTTTACCGGTGATAATTTATCCAAAAGTGCGTTGGCCTTCCATAACCGACGACACTCATATTCTTAATAATAGCTCTCCACTATATAAAAATGGAGCTTTATACGTTGTAGATTCAGAAGAAGAATTATTCGAACAAGTAGATTATCTACTTCACAATGTGGGTCAATCAAAAAAGCACATTGAATCCATACTTAAAATACATTCAATTCCTACAAGAAGTTCTGAAGAAAAAGCAACTAATTTTGTAGAACAGTTACTCAAAACTATCAACCAAAGAAAACAAATGAGTTTTACTACTGAACCATTAAAAACAAGTTCAATATTACCTAGATTTATTTCCGATGTCCGCTCTTGGCAAGGTCATATCCCATTTGCAATGAATATTGTTGAAATGTTACAACCAAAAGTATTAGTAGAATTGGGAACTCACAAAGGAGATTCCTTTAATGCTTTTTGTGAGGCAATTCAAATGTTAGAACTATCTACAAAAGCTTATGCAGTAGATTGTTGGGAAGGTGATGAACATGCTGGTTTTTACGAAGAATCAGTCTATAACGTTTTAGAATCCTACAATCAACCTTTATATGGTTCATTTGCTACGTTAAAGAAAATGTTTTTTGAAGAAGCAGTAAATGATTTCGAAAATAAATCTATAGATTTATTACATATTGATGGTCTACATACTTACGATGCTGTGAAGTTAGATTTTGAAACATGGTTACCCAAAATGAGTAAAATTGGTGTTGTCTTGTTTCACGATACGCAAGTATTTGAACGAGGTTTTGGCGTAAATCAGTTTTGGAATGAGATTTCAAAAAAATATCCTCATTTTGAATTTTTACATAGTCACGGTTTAGGAGTTTTATTTGTTGGTTCTGAACTTCCTGAAACTTTGAAAGCGTTTTTTAATTTAGCAGATGTAGATCAAAATAAAGTTCGTAAAGAAATTAGTGTGTTCAGTAAACTGATAAATAGAACTTCGCCAAGAGCATTAACAAGTGGGTCGGAAAAACTTTCTGCATCAAAAAAAAAATTTCGATTGTTGTTCCGGTCTATAATAAAGTAGAACTTACTTCTCAATGCTTAACAAGTATTTATGTCAATACCCTTTTAACTGATTTATTTGAAGTAATTGTAGTAGACAATGGATCTAGTGATTCAACTCAAAAAGTACTTCAATCCTTTCAAGGGCAAGTTCAAGATTTAGAAATTATAACAAATTCAACAAATTTAGGATTTGCGAAAGCCTGTAACAAAGGTGCAGCTATTGCTAAAGGTGAATTTGTTGTTTTTTTAAACAACGACACCATAGTTTCTGATGGTTGGTTAAAAAATCTCCTTTCTACCTTCGATGACCCAAAGGTAGGAATCGCTGGACCACTCCTTCTTTATCCTCAAGAAGGAATGATTATTCAACATGCTGGTGTTGATATTGGCAAAATAGAAACAACCTTGTCACCATTCCATATCTATCGAGGTCGTTCTGTAGAAGAAACACCTGAAGCAATGCTCAAAAAGGAGTACTATGCCGTAACAGGAGCTTGCTTAATGATTAGGAAAAGTTTATTAGATCAATTTGGTGCTTTTGATGAACGTTTTGTAAATAGTTACGAAGATGTAGACCTTTGCTTAAGAATTAGAAGTAAAGGTTATTCTGTAATGTATAATCCTTCTTCAGTTGTTATTCATTTAGAATCTCAAACTCCAGGCAGAAATGACAACGACAAACAAAATCAATTGCTTTTCAATTCTATTTGGTCAGAAATAATTTCGGTATCTAATGTTTCGTATTTGCGAATGGTCGAATCTCTCACTCGAGATGTTCTCGTAGAAAACCCACATTCAATAAAATCTCTCGAAAATTTAATTTTCGTTTATAAGGAATTAAATGAAACAGAATTACTTCAAAAGTATCAAAATCGACTTAATGAAGTAACTAAGAAACAAAACAACAATGCAAGAATTTCTATAATTATTCCAGTGTATAATGGTATACAATATACACGACAATGTTTGAAACATTTGTTTGATGTTACACCGTTAGATCTTTCATTTGAGGTCATTATTGTTGACAATGCATCTCAAGATAGTACTAAAGTAGAGATAGAAGAATATCAAAAGAATATCCCTCAATTAAGATATATTCGGAATGACGTAAATCTTGGTTTTGCAAAAGCTTGTAACATTGGTATTAAAAATTCAAATTCAAAGTATATAGTTTTACTAAATAATGACACTTTACCAACAGCACTATGGCTTGAAACATTGGTACATACCCTAGACAACAATTCCAAAATTGGGATTGGAGGTTCTTTTTTACTTTTCCCAGAAACTGAATTGATTCAGCATTCTGGAATTGATATTGGTTCGTATCTCGATGTCAACGTTGTAAAACCAATCTTCCCTTTTCATACGAATCAATATTGTCATAGGACTTCAATTTCTAAGAAAACATCATTCGAAGTTCCTGCCGTTACAGGTGCTTGTATGATTCTTCGTAAAAAGATGATTGAAACTATTGGGCTTTTTGATGAAAACTTTCTGAATGGTTGTGAAGATGTTGACTATTGTATACGAGCAAAGGAAGCAGGGTTTTCAATTGTAATGGTGCCAGAATCCATAGTGTTTCATTATGAAGGTAGAACCGAAGGACGTGCCGATAAAATCGATGAAAATTTACTCTATTTAGCAAATAAACATTCTGGAAAAAATATTGTTACTGTTGCTCCTGAACAAACATATAATCAATATCACTATGCAAGGCTTCAAGAATTACACCGATCACAAGTAAATAATGTAGAAATTTCATATACAGCACTTTCATTGGCAAAGGTTCTCAATCTGAAAAATGAAGTGGAAATCATTGAAAAAACTATTTCGTTTCAAAACTCTGTTGAACCAATATTCAGTGTGATAATTCCAGTTAAAAATGGAGCGGAATATACGAAACATTGCATTTCATCTCTAATTGAATTTACTCCAAAAAATTCTTTAGAAATTATTATTGTTGACAATAATTCAACAGACGAAACTAAACAAATAGTTTCTACTTTCTCTGAAAATTCTAATGTCATTTACATTTATAATCAAACACCTAAAAATTACTCTGAATCGAACAATCAAGGTGCTAATATTGCAAAAGGCAAATATCTTGTCTTTTTAAATAATGATACAAAAGTGTTCCCATATTGGGCTGAATTCTTATGTTTGGCATTCGAAAATGATGAAAATATTGCAATACAAGGTTCTCGTTTACTCTATAGTAATCACACCATTCAACATACTGGTATTGAATTTTCCAATGAGATAATTAAAGGAAAAAATGTATTTGTACACAATCACTCCTTTTTAGCATATAATGCTTGGAACGAAGCTGTACTACAATCTCGAACCGTTCCAATGGTAACTGGTGCAATGCTTTCTGTACGAAAAGAAATTTTCGAATCTCTCAATGGATTTGATGAAAAATATCAATTTGGTCACGAAGATTTAGATATTTGTCTTGCGACACTTCAAAAGGGTTATACTGTTTTTTATAATTCTGCAGTTGTTGCATATCATTTCGAATCAAAAACAAAACTTCAAGAAGGAATACAAAAATTCAAACGATATCAGAATGATACATCGAATTTAGACTTTAAAAACCAACAATATTTTTCTAAAAAATGGGATCTGTTTATTTCTCAAAAGTTTGGTGAAAATCTAGATTCTGTTCGAAATTTAAGCATGTTGAAAAAATCTATTCTTATAACGATGTATGGCTGGAATGAATCTGGAGGAGGAACTTCATATCCAAAAGCAATTGCCAAATCGTTAGTTCTCTTAGGTTACGATGTAACTGTAGTTTTTGCGGCTGGGAATAATGGTAATGCTCAAACACCTTACGAGGTTGTCCATTCTTACGAAGATGGTGTTCGTTTGTTTGGTGTTTACAACAGACCTACAACTTTTTTGGACGATAAAAATCCATTACGTGAAATTACTGACCCCAAAATAGAATCAATATTCAACGATGTACTTACACAAACAAAACCTGATATTGTGCATTTTCATAATTTTTTAGGTTTAGGGTATTCTTTAGCTAAAATTGCAAAAGAATTTGGAGCAAAAACTTATTATACTACACATAATTATCACCCAATTGATCCAAGATTATATTTGTTTACGGATAATTTGGAACGATGGAAAAATGTTATATTGTCTGATAACTCAGATTTGGTCAATGCTATTCCACAAGGAAATGAATTATTTGAGCAACGTAAAATTTCAATACTTTCAATAATCTCTGAAAATATAGATTTAATTTTTCCTGTTTCACAACGTCAAAAACAATTATTAGTTGAATTTGGATTTCAAACTGAAAAAATGATAGTGTTAAATCAAATTGCTGAAATACATCCAACAGCCCAAGAAGTTAAAGATATCCGTACCGTTCATAACCCTCTACAAATTGCCTATATAGGTGGTGTTATGCCACATAAGGGTGTTCATTCTTTAATTGCAAGTGTTCAACCCTTTGATGTTCAACAAATTCAAGTGCATATTTTTGGATTTGTTGAAGAAAAATATTTGACTTTTCTAAAGTCAATTGATGCTAAGAAAAATGTTGTTTGGGAAGGTTCCTATGGAGCGAATGAACTTGAAAGCAAACTTTCCAAAATCGACTTAATAGTGCTTCCAAGTCTATGGGAAGATTGTGCTCCATTAACAATTACTGAATCCTTAGGATATAATATACCAGTTGTTGGTCCATCGCTTGGTGGGTTCACTGATTTTATTTTTCATGGAATAAATGGATATTTGTATAACCCCGATGACCCTCGGGCTATTGTAGATATTCTCAATAAAATCATTGCTGATAAAACAATTATTCGAACTTTAAAATCTAATTCATTTGTACCGTATGGATTTGAAGATGTTGTTCAGTCGTATAATGGTTTGTATCAAACGAATTCCATAAAAACATTGAATTTCGAAGAACAAGTACTCCGTAAAATCGAATCTTCAAATTCTCAAAATTCAACAAAGGAACATGAAGTTGGGTTTTCACGTATTAAAGCAACAGGAATATTACCGTCGTCATTACCAAATCCTTTTTATTTGAATTTAGGGTGTGGAAATGATATTCGTGAAGGATTCATTAATGTGGATATGTTTAGCGATAATCCAAGTGTAGTTTATATGGATATTCGTAAGTTACCCTTGCCAAATGAAACAGTCGATGGAATAATTGCATCTGATGTTCTAGAACATTTTTCTCATAGGGATACTGAAGCCATTTTAAAAGAATGGTCGAGAGTAATAAAAGTAGGTGGAGAAATTGTAATACGTAGTCCATCGTTACGAAAACAAGCCGAAATGTATTTGAACGGAACTTGGGATGCTGATATAGCTTCCTTTATGATATTTGGAGGACAATCAAATCCTGGCGATTTCCATTGTATAGGATTTGACGAAACAACAATACGAAGATATCTTCATCGTGTTGGGCTAAAAGTTTTTAAATTTGAAGAACCTGATGTTTCGCAAGAATCAGGATATAGAAACATTAATTTTACGGTTTGGGCTACAAAACAATGAACAAAACTATAGATCAATTTTACGAAATTGCAAAAGAACACGACCAAAAAGATATACTTTCTTCAAAACGTGAATTATTCCATTTCCCAAAACAAAACGGAAAAGAAGTTATTTATCTTTGTGGTAATTCCCTTGGACTACAGCCAAAATCAGTTCGAAAGGCTATTGAACAAGAATTATACGATTGGGAACATTTAGCAGTTGAAGGCCATACTAAGGCTACAAATCCTTGGTTTTCTTATCATGAACTCTTTTCTGATTCCTTAGCACGCCTTACTGGAGCTAAACCATTGGAAGTAGTTGCAATGAATGCTTTAACGACGAACCTACATTTGGCAATGGTTAGTTTTTATAAACCTACCCCTCAAAAATACAAAATACTCATTTTTGGTTTTGAATTTCCATCAGATAGATATGCTGTTCAAACTCAAGCATCGTTTCACGGTTTTGATCCTCAAGAAGCAATCATTGAAATTCCATTAGGGGAAGATTCACTAATTTCGCTTACAACGATAAAATCCACAATTGATAAATATCAAGCTGAACTTGCTTTGATTTTATTTACAGGCGTTCATTATTATACGGGCCAACGGTTCGATATGAAAGAAATTACTTCCTATGCTCATTCAAAAAATATAATTATCGGATGGGATTTAGCTCATACCATAGGGAATGTCCCATTACAATTACACGATTGGGATGTTGATTTTGCAGTTTGGTGTACATACAAATATTTGAATTCTGGTCCGGGTAGTGTTGGTGGGTTATTCGTTCACGAAAAGCACTGTACTAATCAAGAAGTCATACGTTTTGGTGGATGGTGGGGGAACGACCCTGCAACGAGATTTTCTATGCCACATCAATTTGTTCCCAAACAAACAGCTGAAAGTTGGCAACTTTCAAACGCACCAGTTTTGTCAATGACAGCTCATAAAGTTTCATTAGAAATATTCGATTCAATTCCTTTTGAACAACTCTGTCAAAAATCCGTAGCTTTAACTCAATTCTTATCGTATGGTTTAGAAACAATTGCAAAAGAATACTCATTACCGTTTCGTTGTATTACACCATCAAACCCAACAGAACATGGATGTCAAATATCTATTGATTTGGGTGATAAAGCCGCAGAGATTTATAAACAGTTAGGCGAACAAAATTGTGTGATTGATTTTAGGAAACCTTCTGTTATTAGAGTAGCTCCTACACCTTTGTATAACTCCTTTGCAGATGTTGCAATATTTTTAGATTTACTTTTAAGAATTACATTACAGTAACAAAATATTTTATATCAATACGTATAAGTACCTATTTTGGGAGTATATATCATTGAATTGAACTATTTGATGAATTTACACGTTTGTTACAGAAAATAACAAAATATATTACAACTATGTTTGAATTACTTCCCATAACCATACAACAATGGATTTTATCCATTCTGAGTTCCCTATTTATGTTTGCAGGGTTCATGCCCCCCATTGAAATAAATAGACCTGTTGCTGATAAGGTTTTAGAACAAAAAAGGAAAACATTCGAACCAGTAGTTAAAAAGTTGGTTAAGCAAGGTGTTTCTCAAAAATTTATTGATGAAATGCTGAATCATTCTGATACTCAATTCGAAGAATCATTAGTAAAAATAAATGTTTCTTTACGACCAGCAGGACAAAAGAAAGGTTATCGTTCCCGTTCTTCTTCTTACGATCATGTTTATACTTTAAATTCAAAAAATTCAACTAAAGAATTTCTAAAGGAAAACAAAATTTTATTCGAAGAAGCTTCCAAAAAGTATGATGTCCCTTCAGAAGTGATAGCATCGATTCTTTGGGTAGAAACCAGATTTGGTAAGTATACAGGAAAATCTCATGTTCCAAGTGTTTATTTGAGTGTTGCTTTAGCAATGGAAGATGAGTATTTGGAAGAGAATAAAAAAGAACTTCGTTCAAAACATAAAAAGAAATCTACACTTCAAGTATTATTTAAAAAATTAGAAGAACGTTCTCAAAAGAAAGCTGATTGGGCAATTGAACAATTGATAGCATTAGAAAAAATGCAAAATAGGTTTCCTACAAATGTATTAGACTTAAAAGGTTCCTGGGCTGGTGCTTTTGGGTACTCACAGTTTTTACCTGCAAGTTATATGTCTTGGGCTGTTGACGGTGACAACGATGGAAAAATTGATTTATATACTTTCCCAGATGCTATTCATAGTGTTGCCAATTACCTAAAAACAAATGGTTGGGGCGAAACAGCTGAAGAAAAATATAACGCTGTTTTCCATTATAACAATTCAAGTGCGTATGTTGATGCAGTTTTAACCCTGTCAGAAGAAGCGGTTAAATAGGAGTTACCAAAATTGGTTTACAAAAAAAGCGATGGTTTTAACCATCGCTTTTTTTATTAAGTGTAAGTTTTTTCTAACGAATAACTTGTAACATCGATACGGTATTACCTTTTTGGTTTGATACTTTTACAACGTATTGACCAATTGGTAAGTTACCTACTTGGAATGTAGCAGAACCATCAACACCATTTTTCGTTAGTACGGTTTCTCCTAACATAGTAGAGATAACAACTGTTGATTGAATTCCAGAAGTAGTAGCAATAGTTACTGAATTTGAAGTAGGGTTTGGATAGATTGTTGATGAAACATTTGAAGCATCCTCAGTAGATAGTACTCCTGGACCATCTAAGACATATACATAACGTGCAACTGTACCGGTACTAGAACTAGTTGGAAAAGTTATACCTGCATAATCCTTAAAAGCTTGTTGCGAACCATGCATAGTAACTACCTTAACAACTGAATTTCTAAGAACAGTATTACTCAAAATAGCTTGATTTCCTTGTCCTCTAAAGAAAGTTACATCTCCGATTTTAAAGGATATTCCACCTAAAACAATATTATCAGCATTTATTTCAGTAGCTCTTCCAATTACCTCAGTACTATTAAATCGGTAAGCATTTACAATAAAGTTATTCGATATTTCTAAAAGAGCATAATTCCCTGATACAAAATCTGTGATATTTCCTGGTTCACCATTTAGATTTACAAGCTTTGAATTTGAATTTACATCAAAAAGCCATCCATCTACAGAAATAGATGTTCCAGTACTTTTAGTGATTACACCAAGAACATATTTGTTTTGAGGAATGATACTTTCAATTGCCATTCCTTCAGACAGATAAAATTTGTGGTTTTCAAAAATTAACGGGTTCAAATTTCTTCTACCCGATACTCTTACTAACTTATTGTTTACAGTTGCAGATGTTAAACCATTATAAAAAATTTTATCTGAGTTTAGTTCTAAACCAACACTTTCACCAGAAACATTTACCAAAGCTAGATTAGAATATTGACTGTTAATTATAATATCCCCGTCAAACGAAAATTCTGTTTGAATAGATGGAATTTCTTTAATTGCTGTGTAATTATAATCAACACCAGTTTTCTTTACCTTAGCCGAGAAATATCTTGCTTCGCCTTGAAGTAATTCTGATAAAGTAATTCCATCACCACTAAAATCGGCAAATTTAGCATTTGGTAATAAGTTAAACCTACCTAATTCTGAATCCGTCCATCCTGCAGTTACACTTAACGGCCGTCCGCAAATATATAAATCATCGAACATTGGTAATGGTTTTGCATGAATTTCATACGCTAAACTTGCAGAAACAACATTAGTATCATAAAATGCATAAATATCTACTAACGTTCCTGGTTTTAGTAATGATCTACTTCCAGATTCAAAGTTGTCATCGTAAATTCTTGTTTGTGAAGAAACTATAATCTTTTCTTGTAAATCTGTTTTAACGGGGTCTCCAATTACAAGTTCATTTATAGTAAATGAACGAACAACGCCAGTTCGTTTTACTTCGTGAAAAGTGCCGCCAATCACTTCAATAGTTTCAGCAATGTTTTGATCGTTAATTGGGTCTTTTGTATATAATACTCTTACCAAATCTGTATTTTGTATTACATTCGGTGAAACATTTTCGCCTCTAGATTGAAACAAAATAGTAGGAGAAAATTTGAACCTTGTTCCATTTACTCTGCAAGTTTTTGAAGTTAAATTATAAAAATCTAAACCACCAACAACTAAATATTCACCTAGCTTCCCACCAAAATCAATACTAATTGAAATCAAAGTAAAAGGGCTTGCTGTACCATCAATGATGTATTCTACAGTCATTTTTTCTTTGAGAATTCCAACGGAAAAAGGAACTGTTTGACCAGAAATTAAATCTATTTCAGAGCTTTGATCCGCAACAATACTAATCACCTTTCCATCATCTAATTTTCTAATGGAAAAAGTATTTTCAGGATTCGATTCAACAACACCTCTTCCTAATTCAATAGAATATAGGTTGGAGAAAGAAATAAGCACTACTACGCACAAAAGCAAAAAAGAGCACATCGATTTTTTCATTTTGAATACCTTGTGAAAATAAATAAAGAGAAAATTTACTTGAGAAGAGTTAACAAAAATACAACTTTTTAGGAAATATCCACTATTGGTATGTAAATTTCAAAAATTGTTTCAGGATTTTCTATGCCTTTGAAACGTTGATCATACAACTCAAAATGGAAATCTCTTGCAATATCGTACCCATTTTTAGTTTTCCATGTTGGATGAAAATAGTCCCAAACTTTGTGAATTCCTTTAATACCACCAACTGCTTCAAAATAACATATTCAGCTACAGGTATATTTACATCCACAATAGTCAGGTAAATTTTTCACATCATCAATTTCAACACCAGCCAGATAAAATATTTCGCCAGTTTTCATAAAATCATCAGTATACCATTCAACTCCAAAACAAATGTCAAGATTTATTCGCCCCGGTATTTTTTCAATTAGGGGCATTAAAATAACCCAAGATCATGAATGAAGTCCACTTTCTGGTTTCCCAAAAACTGGAATACCCGCAATTAATTTTTCGGAATTATTTCCAAATCGATAGTTCATAGAAGTGTTCCATGATATTAAAATAAAATGTTGTTTTCCTATTCCACAAACTATAGCTAGTAGCAATTCAAAATAGGAATCAAATTGAGTAGCCTCCATCTTTAGATAGAGGATTGAGTTTTAATTGGTCTAACTATTTATTGTTTGGATTATCGGGGTGTATTGCAACCATTTGTTTTATCATAGTTAGTTTTTCGAATACCTCGAGATAATAGATTGTTTCAGTATTTTCTAAATATGTATCGATGTACAATAAACATTCTGAGAATAATTCTAATTTCAAATAGGAAACTCCAACAAATATAATAACCTCAGCTAGTAAGCTTGGTATAAGTTCTTTATCATTTCGTTGTAAATAAGATAGTCCAGTTGATAAAGAATGTTCGAACATTTCGTTAGAAAAATGTATAAAACCAATTATATATAATGCATTTAAAGAACAATTCGAAAATCCTTCTTCATCTGAAATTACGATAGCATCTTGTAATACATCTATAGAATGTTGCGATTGATTATCGTTAAAAAGTAATAATCCGTGATTGACTAACAATTCGCAATATTTTTCAGTTCTTTTCAGAATTTCAAATTCTTTTAACGTATTGATAGAATGCTCAAGTGCAATTTTCTCTTGACCAATTGCATTGTTAGAACGAATGAGAATTGAAGCAACTTCTAAATCATATTGAGTTTCCGTAGCTTTTAAGCGAAAACGCTCGTATAATTGACAAAGTTTAATAGTTTCATCGAACTGTTCAGAGTTAAAAGCATAAATTGCTTTTAAAGCATAACATTGCAATAACAAATTCTCATCTTTAAACACTTCGTATAAATCAGCACATCTTTTAAAATAGGAATCGATTTCTCTTTCTAATTGATTTTGTATAACTACTTCTAAATAAGTTAGAATTAACTCTATTTCCGTTTCTGAATCTTTTAAAATTTCAGCTAATTCAATTGCTTTAGAGTAGTATTCTATTGAATCTTCTACATTTTCAGTGAAAACTAAGGATTCACCCTTATAGTAAAAAATAGAAAGTAAACGTTCATTTAACTCTTTTTCAGTTAAAGACATAGTAGGTAAAATACGGTCTAACAATATATCGCATAACTGTAGAACAGTTTCGTAATGTTGTTCTTCGAAATTAATCTCAATTTCACTATAAATAGAATCAAAAGATTCTCCAGTAATACCAGCGTCAAGGTACATATTTGCTCTCTGAAGGAAAAAAAGTGTAATAATTTTGCAAAATAAGGAAAAAGCAGTATATTTGTATCTTATTCAATAAATATTTGAATAAAATGATATGGTTAGGTAGCTCAGTTGGTAGAGCAATGGACTGAAAATCCATGTGTCGGGGGTTCAATTCCCTCCCTAACCACCCAATCTATACAAACAGTTTGAACGAACTAAAATCTACTCCAAAAAGTCTACTTCCTTCATCATCAATAGTAACAATATTCCCATATAAAATAGTCTCCCTTTCAGTTTCAATTACAAAAAAAACAAGAAAATTTCTTACTCTCTATTTTAATTTTCCTAATAATTACTTACAAACATTGAATACAATTGTAATTATTTTTTAAGTTAAAAGTAAATTTGTAGTTGCATTTTAGTAAAAAGTCTGTAAAGCTGTAAATACCGATTAGAAAAGTTATGGCAAATAATAATGTTTCGGTTTTAACAAAATGTGTTATATTACATTAATGACACAAGTTTAGACTGTTCAACTCTAAATTGAAATAACTTAATGTAAAACTATACTATTTGAAGTTACCATACTATGAACACCAAGAAACAAAAACTTTCAAAGATTTCAACTAACGGAACTGAAAGTGAACCGAAAAATCAAGATCAAACAATTAATAACTTTCTTGAAGAAGAATATCGAATTCTATATGAATCACTTGACCGTAATGCAAACGGAGTTATTTCGATGGATGAGCTACTTGAAACTTTTAATGATCTCGGTATTCAGAGCGACGATCCTCGTATAGTTTTAGGTAATGATGAAGTAACTAATGCTGAAAAAAGTATTGAAATGGTAAATGGAAACCAAAATTCAATGGCGATTACATTCGAGCATTTTAAAACAATAATTCAACAAAGCAAGGGTAATCTTGTAAAGAATGCAATTCAAGGCACACTCGTTGTCCCTGATTTTAAAAGTTTTCGTACAGCCGTAAAGCGAATTTACGAAAAAGCTAAATCTCATACTGAAGGGAATGTTGCAACCTATATACCCCAACTCGGCAGAGTTAATCCAGAATATTTTGCAGTTTCAATATGTACTATCGATGGGCAAAGATTTTCACTCGGTGATTCAACAATCCCATTTTGCATTCAATCTATTTGTAAACCGATAACATATTGTATAGCTCTCGAAGAACATGGAGAAGAAAAAGTACATCAACATATTGGTCGTGAACCAAGCGGCATTGGTTTTAATGGACTTGTATTAAATAGTAAGGGTTTACCACATAATCCTATGATAAACGCTGGAGCAATAATGGCAGGATCTCTTGTTAAACCAAAACTTGATATGGCTGATAGATTTGACTTTGTACTTGATACTTGGACGAATTTAAGCGGTAATATTAAAGCAGGATTTAATAATGCAGTCTATCTTTCAGAACGCCAAACTGCAGACCGAAATTTCTCACTTGGTTATTTTATGCGTGAAAATAAGGCATTTCCAGAAAATACGAATTTAATAGATACTTTAGAATTTTATTTTCAATGTTGTTCAATAGAAGTTACTTCAGAGGCGATGGCAGTTACTGCCGCCACTCTTGCAAATGCAGGAATTTGTCCAACAACAGGAAATAGTGTCTTGCAACCAGATACTGTTAAAAACTGCCTTTCTCTTATGGCATCTTGTGGAATGTATGATTTTTCTGGTGAATTTGCTTTTACAATTGGACTTCCAGCCAAAAGTGGGGTTGCAGGAGGTTTAATGGTTGTAATTCCAAATTTAATGGGAATTTGTATATGGTCACCTCGCCTTGATGAATTAGGTAATTCAGTTCGAGGTATAGAGTTTTGCAAAGAATTAGTATCTACATTCAATTTTCATAATTTCGATAGCCTTACGAATGGGCAAAGCCAAAAGCAAGATCCAAGGCTTCAACGAAATCAATCCAGAATTGATAATGTAATTAGTTTATGTTGGGCAGCATATGAGGGTGATTTACTTGAAATACAACATCTCGTAGCAAGAGGTATCAATATTAATGAAGCAGATTATGATGGTCGTACTGCTATGCATTTAGCTGCTTCAGAGGGTCATAGTAAGGTGATAGAATTCCTACTTTCTAAAGGTGGAATTACTAATCCAAAGGATAGATGGGGGAATACACCACTCGATGATGCTTTGAAAGGCAACCATCAAGATGTAATTAGATTGCTTGAGGTATATTAGTACTACTAAATGTGCGTATAATTCGGCTATGTTTTGTAACTCGGTTGTATCTAATTTGTAAGTATAGAATTTTACTTTTGGTTTTCAATTCTATTAAAGTATCTTTTCATTCTAATGGGTGTTAAAATATATTATTGAATACTACATTAGTATGTTTGTTATTTTCAACGAATCTCTAAGCCTGATTTTAATACTTACTACAATAATCATAACACTATAATTTTCTTGTTTCATAAAATTTCTGTTTAGATAACCAGAAACTGTTTAGTTTTTTAAATATTCGAAAATCTAATTACAGTGGAAAATTTTGTATGTTTAAGGAGTATCCATCTCAAATTTGCTTGAATTGTGTAGATGAAGAAACATCGAAAGTACAATATTATTGCTATTTTTCGTTATCATTTACTTACTATAAAACGAAAACATCTTATTTCTTTTCAAAGCATATCGAAAGAACAATAGAAAATGTCAAAAACCTTAATGATTACTGGAGGTGCAGGCTTTATTGGTAGTAATTTTATACATTTACTTATCAATGAAACTGACTATACTGTCATTAATGTTGATTCCCTAACATATTCTGGAAACTTAGAAAACCTTCGATCAGTAGAAAAAAATCCCCGCTATGCATTTTGTAAAGCATCTATCAACGATAGAATAAATATTGAAAAAATACTTTCTTCTTATAAAGTAGATGGAATTATCCATTTCGCAGCCGAATCACATGTAGACAGATCAATCGAATCTGCTGCACTTTTTTTCGAAACAAATGTAATGGGAACATTAGCCTTACTTGAAGCTGCTCGATCGCAAGGAATAACTCGATTTCTCCATGTATCAACTGATGAAGTCTACGGAACATTGGGAGCTGAAGGTTACTTTACCGAAGAAACTCCTTTAGCACCAAATTCTCCTTATTCATCTTCCAAAGCTTCTTCAGATTTGTTAGTACGTTCCTTCGTACACACTCACAACTTTCCTGCACTTATTACAAGATGTTCAAATAACTACGGACCCTATCAATTTCCGGAAAAATTAATTCCAAGAATGATTGAGTTAGCACTACAAGATAAGAAATTACCCGTTTATGGTAATGGACTTAATATCCGTGATTGGGTATATGTAAAAGATCACAATATTGCAGTTTTAGACGTCTTCGAAAAAGGGAAAGTTGGTTTGGTTTATAACATTGGTGGAAATTCTGAAAAAACTAATATTGATGTAGTAAAAACTATCTTATCAATACTGAATAAAAATGAATCATTGATTGAATATGTTGAAGACAGAAAAGGCCATGACTTTCGTTATGCAATTGATACAACATTTATTCAAAATGAATTAGAGTGGAAGCCCACTGTTTCCTTTGAAGTAGGCATAGAAAAAACAGTTAGTTGGTATTTAGAGAATCAAGAATGGATGGAAAATATTCGTTCTGGTCGATACCAACAATAAGAATACAGTTTATTCGGAATAGAAAAAAGAAAAAAATTCAATTTCGTTCAATTACTTAAAAATCCATATAAATACTATGAGTCTAAACGCAGCAACTTTAGAAACGAAATTATTAGATAGATCAATTACCGTCGGTGTTATTGGGCTTGGATATGTTGGGTTACCTTTAGCAGTAGAATATGCGAAAAAAGGTATAAAAACTATTGGAATTGATGTAGTAGAAGAAAAAGTTTCTATGCTCAACAATGGTGAAAATTATATTGCTGACATAAATACACAATGGATTAAAGAAATTGTTGCTTCTGGTACTTTCTACGCTACAACAGATTTTTCGGTTTGTAAAGAATGCGATATAATTTTTATTTGCGTTCCTACACCATTTACAGTTAACAAAGATCCTGATATTTCACATATAGTAGATTCAACTCAAGGAGTAACTAATTCCCTTCGTCCGGGTCAATTAATCATATTGAAGTCTACAACCTTCCCAGGAACAACTGAAAAATACGTAAAACCAATATTAGATTCATCTGGTTTAGTGTGTGGAGAAGAATTCTTTTTAGCATTTTCTCCAGAAAGAATTGATCCAGGTAATAAAGTTTGGAACACTGCAAATACGCCAATTGTCGTTGGTGGAATTACACCTAATTGTACAAAATTAGCTGTTTTAGCAAACGAGATAATAATTTCAAAAGTAGTTCCTGTAAATTCTCCTGGAGTTGCAGAAATGGAAAAATTGTTAGAAAACATTTTCCGTTCTGTCAATATTGCATTAGTGAATGAATTAGCTCAACTTTGCGATAGAATTGGTGTAAACATTTGGGAAGTTGTTGAAGCTGCTTCTACAAAACCATTCGGATTTATGCCGTTTTATCCAGGTCCGGGAATTGGAGGACATTGTATATTGATAGATCCATATTATTTATCTTGGATGGCAAGAGAATATGATTTTGTTACGAACTTTATAACATTGGCTGCAGAAGTAAATGAGTCTATGCCATTTTATGTACGTTCAATGATAATTAAAGAAATTGCAAAACAACCAGTTTCTCTTTCAAGTGCAAAAATACTAATCTTGGGAATGGCATTTAAAAAAGATGTAGACGATTTACGCCACTCTCCAGCACTTCGGATAGTTGAATTGTTGATTGAAGAAGGTATAACGAATATATCCTATCATGATCCATATATCCCAACAACACGAGTAGGGAAAGTAGATTATCATTCTGTAGAAAATATCACACCTGAATTACTTTCATCTTCAGATGTAGTAGTCATTACAACCGATCATTCAAATTTTGATTATGATATGATTGTAAATCATTCAAAAGTTGTTATCGATACGAGAAACGCTTGTAAGTACATCAAAAACGTTTCAAATGTGGTTTTGTTAGGTGATGGTAAATAATGCAGAAAAAAATTGTTTCGATTGTAGGTGCAAGACCAAATTTCATGAAAATAGCACCTATTCACCGTGCTTTTGAAGAACTTTCTTCACCAGAATTTACGCATTCGATAATACATACTGGTCAGCATTACGATGCAAAAATGTCAGATGCTTTTTTTGACGATTTAGATATGCCGGTGCCGTCGTACTTTTTAGGAGTTGGCTCAGGTTCACACGCTGTTCAAACAGCAACAACGATGATTGAACTTGAAAAAGTATTTCTACAAGATCGACCAGATATAGTCTTAGTTCCCGGTGATGTAAATTCTACATTGGCTGCAACAATAGTCGCTACTAAAATGGGGATTCCAGTAGGACATATTGAATCTGGTTTGAGAAGTTTTGATAGAAGAATGCCTGAAGAGTTAAATAGAATTGCTACTGATGTATTAAGTGAAATTCTTTTTGTTACGGAACAAAGTGGTATCGATAATCTAAAAAAAGAAGGTATAGATCCTTCGAAAGTTTTCTTTGTTGGTAATACGATGATAGACTCTTTGCACTATGCAATTCCAAAAGCTAATAAGAAACCTACATTAGAAACGTTAGGACTTACAAAACAATCGTACGCACTTATTACAATTCACAGACCGAGTAATGTCGATGACCCCGTTCAATTAGAGATGATTTTAGAAGTTCTTCAAGAATTATCTTCACAAACGACAATTGTATTTCCTGTGCATCCGAGAACTAGAAAAAATATAGAATTGTTTGGTTTGAAATCTTATATTAAAAATTCAGATAAATTTAAATTGATAGATCCACAAGGCTATGTTGATTTTCTAAATTTAATGAGATATTCTGATGTAGTAATGACTGATTCAGGTGGAATTCAGGAAGAAACTACTGCTTTACAAGTTCCTTGTGTAACAATTAGAACATCTACAGAACGACCTTCAACGGTTGAAATTGGTTCAAATATATTAATTGATCCATCAAGAGAATCAATTCTTTCAACAATTCAACCTATCCTTTCTGGAACGAAAAAAAACGGTATTGTACCTCCAAAATGGGATGGAAATGCCTCCAAAAGAGTAGTTGAAGTAATAACTTCCTTTTTAAAAAAATAATTTTGTATGTTAAAAGTATTCATCGTTTTCTTAATATCATTAATTTGTTCTTTTACTTCAGGTTTAGCACAATTGTCGGGTGGTGGTTCGAACAACCCTTTGATGCTCGATGGAAGTGGGATGATGGAAACTGCGAACAAGGCTGCAGTTCAAGATATTGAAAAGTTAACTCAAGGAGTTAGTGATAACGTTATATTGCCACAATTCTATCTTGTAGGACCAGGTGATGTATTATCATTAAGTACTGGAGTATCTATTGATTTACCAGAAGTTCCTTTGATAGTATCTCCTGAATGTTCCATAATAATTCCTTTTAGTGGAGAAATATCGGTTAGAGGATTAACACTTCAACAAGTAAAAGATACTGTATCATTTATAATTAGAAAGAAAAGTCCAAAGACTAACCCAACTGTTATTCTTAAAAGACCTAGAATGGTGCTTGTTACAATTTCTGGTAATATTCTCTTTCCGACAACTTCTGTTCGTCAAGCAAATTTGAAAATTAGTAGTATTGTTAAACTTTCAAATCAACCAAGTGCTACACAAACATCCTCAGATATAACATCACGTTATACTCAAATGGTAGAAGTAGTGAAAAAAAGTGAAAAAGAAGGGCTTGCAATTTCTGAAGGTTCACTTCATACCTACAGCGCAAGAAATATTAGAATTCTACATAAAGATGGAACCTTTGAACAAGTTGATATTATACAGGGAATCCTAAATCAAGATGAAAATCATGATCCTTATATAAGAGAAGGTGATGATATTTTTATACCGTATGTACCAAAAAATTATCCAAAAGTATCAATTTCGGGTGCTGTAGCAAAACCAATTGAAATTGCATACAAAAATGGTGATAAAGCATCGATGTTGTTTCGACTAAGTAGGGGAGTTAATGATGATTTTGACCCAAATAATATACAATTGTTTCACCCCGGTAGTAATGCAACAATTCCTTTACAAGTAGATAAAGCCGGAAATATACTTTCAGATGTTGCATTAGAAAATGGATCGAGAATTATAGTCGGACGTAAAAATGACATTGATTCAAAATCATATTCGACTACTGGAATTGTGCAAATTGATGGTGAAATTGCGAAACCTGGAGCTTACATTATTGAGCCAAATAAAACGAAAATAAAAGATGTAATTGAACAAGCTGGTGGGTTTAGCCCAGAAGCTGCTTTACATTTAGCAAAAATTTTCCGTAAATATGAAGTACTAATTGATCCCATTGAGATAATGAAAAGGCGATTAGAAGAAATGCAGTTTAATCAAATAACTCCAGAAGATACTTTATTCTATTTGGTAGATCAGTTGTTAAAGAGCCATACTGTTAGTTGTAACTTTGTAAATGCATTTACAAAAAATATTGAAATAGACAATGTTACTTTGGAAGACGGCGATAGAATCGTTATTCCTACAACTCCAAAATCTGTTTTTGTTTATGGACAGTTACGCGAATATGGATATATAGAATTTGTACCTAATAAAAATATGAAATGGTATATTCAACGTGCTGGTGGATATCTTGAAAGTGCTGACCAAAGTCGAGCAAGGATTATCAAAGGTAAAAACTATGTTTCGCTGGTTGGTGATGATGATGTGTTTTTAGAACCAGGAGATGTGATCTACGTGCCGAAACCAACCCCTGTACCTTCAATTTATAAAGCTCAAGAAATGGGAGCTATTGGTGGTATCATTGGGTCAGCAGCATTCTTATTATCTACAGTCTTTACATTGTTCCGATAATGAAACAAAGTGTATGTATTTTTGTTTTTTGTTTCTTACTAACAACTTCAACATTAGTTGCACAGGTTGAACATACTCCTGTTTACCATCCTGTATACACATTTTTAACTCGTTTAGAAGCAAGAGGGTTTTTAGGGAACATTTCTCTTTCACAACTCCCTCTTCAACGTTCACAAGTTATTGAGGCTTTAAAAAATGCACAATCCTTCTCACAGGATCTATCAACATCAGAACAAAACACGTTGATTCGATTTCTTCGAGAATTTAGAATTATTGAACGGAAAAATGCAACTGTATTTCCTTCCCGCTCAGATTCTATCCAAGTACTTTCTACTGAAATGTTTGATGAAATTGCTGAAAAACTATTATTTTTTTATGCTGATTCAACAAATATGATTTCTATATATCCTTTAGGATCTTTAGAACCAATGGTTGTTAAAAATTCAAATTCTTCAGAAGATTTAAGTGGGGTATTAGGACAAATTGGAGGTAGAATTCACGGTTCAATTGGAGATAATTTTGGATACTTTTTGCAAACTACTAATGGAACTGTTCTTCAGGGTAATCGGTTAATTGGTTTTGAAATTCCTAAATTAAGTCAAAACATAAAATTTTCAAAATTTAATAGTGATTTCGACTTTACAGAATCGCATATTCGGTTCCAAAAAGATTGGTTTTATGGTATTTTAGGAAGAGAAAATAGATTAGTTGGTGCAGGATATTTGCAACGTACTTTTTTATCGGACAATGCTCCACCTATGGATGCATTGCAAGTTGGTGCAAAATTTGAAACTTTTGAATATAGATATACACATGCAAGTTTACTAGGAATACCAATCGGAAATGTTACAGGTGGTTTTTCAACGGTAATTCCTCCTAAGTATTTGGCAATGAGTCGATTTTCCTATAAACCTACTTGGGGTGAAATCTCTTTTATTCAATCTACTGTCTACTCTTCACGAAATTTTGACCTTGCGTATGTAAACCCATTCACTTTTTTGAAATCGGTTGAACATTCCTTACGTGATAGAGATAATTCGATGATGGGTTTAGATGCCACAATTCGACCTATTTCTCGAGTTCAAATTAGAGCTTCTTTTTTGATGGACGATATTTCGTTTTCTACACTAAACACCGATTGGTGGCATAACAAGTTTTCTAGTACAGTAGGTTTGCTGTATGCGAGTCCATTTGGTTCAGACTTAATAGTTGAATATACTCGAAATAGTCCTTATGTCTTTACACATTTCAATGTTCAAAATTCTATGACAAACGATGGAATAGAATTTTCTGGATTTGTCCCACCAAATAGTGATATTCTTTCCTTTCATACAGTTAATTGGTGGTTAGGAAACAGATATCCAATTACCTTAACAGCTTCCTATCAACGATATGGTCGAAACCAATACGATTCTACAGGTCAATTGATATTTAATGCTGGTTCGGATGTTTTACAAACTCGTAGACCTTTTGATAGTGAATTTATAAAGTTCTTAGAAGGTGATTTACAAAAAATAGTAACTTTACAATCTACAATTGGATATGAAATTATTAGAGGTTATTCTGTCCATGGAGTGGTAAAAGCACAATTTATAGATACTTCAACAAAACTTACAGGTCAAATAATCTTCCGTTTTGAAGATTTTTAACATATCAATTGATTATGATACTAGAACAATTGATACATACAGTTTTCACAGTTAGTTTAGGGATATTCTTTTATTCTTATATTGGATATCCAGTCTTTTTGTGGTTCTTATCATTGTTTTTTTCAACAAAAGAAAAACAAACGGAAAAGATTCAAAATTGTTCAATAGCAGTGTGCATAGCTGCATATAATGAAGAAGATTCTATTGCAGAATGTATAGATGCTGTACTTGCTTCAGAATTACAACACAATAATTCTGTGCATATCTTCATAGGTTCAGATGGTTCTACCGATGAAACAAATACTATTGTTAGAGAATATTGCCAATATTTTCAATCAATTACACTGATAATATTACCTCGTGGTGGAAAAAATAAGGCTTTAAATTCGATTGTTTCAAAAATTGATTCTTCTGAATATCCTTTCCTAATATTTTTAGATGCTGATATTCGAGTTAAACCCAGCACAATTGATCAATTATTATCAAAATTCACTTCAAATTCAATTGGAGCTGTACTTGCCAGAAGAACACATTCAGAAATTAATGACACTACTTCAACTGTAATAATAAGTGAAGGAATTTACCAACAATTAGAGTTTTTTATACAAAAACATGAATCAAAAATATGGTCTACGGTCAACGCTTTTGGTCCATGTTATGCTTTTCGAACTAAATTCTTTACTCCAATACCTTCAACTGCTGTTTGCGATGATTTCTATATCACAAATTCTGTAAATATTCAGAAAAAAAGAGTTGTTTTAGCCGAAGGTGCTGAAGTAGTGGAAGTGCGTGACCGTTCAGTCGAAAGAGATTTTAAACGTCGAATAAGAACTGTTTCTGGGGGTTTAGCTACAATTGCATCACTTCGAACTTTGTTAAACCCTTTTACAAAATGGGTTGGTTTTTTTATCTGGTCTCATAAAGTTCTCCGTTGGTTTACTCCAATATACTTACTTTTAATAGTAAGTACTTCCTTTTTCTTAGAAACTTCCTTTTTTAAATTATACTTTATAATCTTTGAAATTGGAATTGGATTGCTATCGGCTTTACTTTTCTATTTGGAAGACAAAGTAGAAATACTTTCTAAAATAAAAGTATTAGGATATTTCTTTTCGCTTAATATTGCTATGCTTTTCGGTATTTTTGAGTTTATTCAAGGTAAAGCTACATCAGTTTGGAGTAATTCATCAGAATGAAAGAATCAGAAGTACAAACATCTTTAAAGCCAAAGTCCTTTGCGAGAAGTTCAGTAATAAATGTGATTGGACAGATTTCAGCACAAGGTTCGTTTTTTTTAGCGCAACGTGAAGTCTTAGGAATGTCGTTGTATGAAAATGGAATCTATTATTTCTTTCTTCAAACAATGTTGTTTGTTATGGTTATAGGTGCAGATTTTGGAGCCAGTAGTGCTTTACAAAGAGTATTAATCGAATCCAAGGAAAAAATAGATGAAGCATTTCGAACCTTTATCTACACAAGAATACTTTTACTTTCAGTAATAGCACTATGCATGTTTTCGTTATTCTATTTTTTGTTCCCAGAGAACATAGATTTAGCGGTTATACTCTTTATTGCTTGTGCAATTTCAGCAAAAACTCCATTTATTCGATATACGTTAGAATTTAAAAGGAGAGTTCGGTCTGACTTTGCGTTGATTAATTTTTTACAAGTTGTAGATGGAATTCTCTTCTTTATTTTATTGAAATTTTTTGCTGGAGAAACCTTAGATTCCAAATCTGTTGCATGGTGTTATTTAGGATCTTCTATTCCTTCATTATTTGTAATATTGTTTACTCAAGGACTCTGGAAAACATTATTTGGTTCCTTTTCGTTATCAATAATTAAAAACATTGCAAGAGAATGTAGATTCTTGTTTTCTACCGCCGTTTTCTACCAAGTATTCGATAAAATTGATACATTTTATTTACAAACATTTGCAACACCTGTTGATGTGGGTGTTTTAGGTGCGGTTTATAGGACAGGATCTCCATTTAACACAATTCTTTTTTCAATTGGTCAGGCAGTTCTTCCTCAAATAGTGCATAGGTTTGGTTCAGAGGATAAAGAAAATGCTATTAAGTTTATGTCAAAAGTAGTAAAATACTATTTACTACTTTCAATTTTGATAGCAACAATAATTACTTCAATTATGACCTTTGTGGTTGATCTTTTTACAAAGGGAAACTATAACTCTTATACTATTGAATTTTTCTATTTTATTTGGACATATATTCCTTCGAGTTTAATTCTATTGATGTTCGAAATTAACATTGCATTAGATAAAGCTAAGCAGAATATTGTCCTTCCATTAGTATTGGCAATTGTAACTGCTATTTGTGGATTAATATTAATTCCAAATTTTGGAGTTTTAGGTGCAATCTTTAGTAAAGGAATTGCTTATGTTGTAACGTGTATTTTGGTAGTTAAAATGTTATGGAAAATTGACAAAAGTATCCTATCAATTCGACTACTAATACTCTTGCTTTTAGTGATTTGTAGCATGTTTAGTATTAATTTTTTCCTTTTTACTTCTCAACTACCTATATTTGTAAAACCATTCATTGCTTTTAGTTGTTTTGTTGCCCTACTTTTCGTTACAAAACTAACTTCTGTCAACGAAATAAAACAAGTCCTACAAAGTTTAAAGAAATCAAAGTATTCGTAGAAGAGCAATAGCTAACAATAATGTCGAAAACACTCCAAATTCAAAATAAATTCGCAAGTACCTCTTACCGTTACTCACCACAAGTAACGCAAGCAATTGCAGATATTTTAGCATTTAGTCTTTCAATTTTGCTGTATTGGGGAATTAAAAAGTTCTTAGGAATGTCCAAAGCGGACTTTACTTGGACCTTAGCAGATGTAATCACCATTTCACTTTTTGTTTCGTTCTATTGGTTTGTTGTTTTCTGGTTTGCTGGTTTATATCGAAATTGGTTTATCCGTTCGCCATTCGATGAATTGTTTACCATTGTAAAAACAAGTGTTGTTGGGTGTGGATTAGTAGCTCTAATTCTCTTAATTGATAACAAAAGCAACCGTCAAAGCTTTGGCTTAGATATGTTGTTTTATTTGTTCCTTTTTACCACTATAACAGTTTTAGGAAGAATTGTTTCACGTTTGTTGCAACGGAGACTCCGAGAAAAAGGAGTTTTAAAAACAAAGGTTCTCCTTTTAGGAAATAGAGAAAAATTATTCGATTTAGTTGAACAAATTCGTTCATCTCCTTGGTGGGGTTTCCAAATTGAAGGGGTATTATTAGATTCTGAAAGTCACCAAGAAGAATGGAAGAATCATTATATGACTTCATCAATTCCAATAGTAGGTGATTTTTCAAATATAGTCAATACTATTGAAGAAATTTGTCCTCACGAATTGATAATCACATTCGAAAACAAAGATCATGAAAAAGTTCTGGAAATTCTTGGAATATGTGAAGACAGATCTATAAAATTAAAAATCCTTCCTGATTTGTACGATGTACTTGTTGGTGTTGCAAGAACATATCCAATTTATGGTTCACCGTTTATTGAAATGGACGCGGAGTTAATGAAGCCGTGGGAACGGTTTATAAAACGGTTTTTAGACATTTTCTTTTCTGCTTCTGTTTTGTTTTTTGGATTTCCATTTTGGCTTTGTGTAGGATTAATTGTTAAATTAAGTTCTAATGGACCTATATTCTATGCTCAACAACGTGTTGGAAAAGATGGTAAACTGTTTATGTTACGTAAGTTCCGTTCAATGGTTCAAAATGCAGAAAAAAATGGACCTACTTGGGCAGTATCGAACGACCCAAGAGTAACACAGTTTGGTAAATTTATGCGGAAAACACATTTAGATGAAATTCCTCAATTTTTAAATATTTTACACGGTACAATGAGTTTGGTTGGACCTAGACCTGAACGTCCGTTCTTTGTTGAAAAATTTCAACAAACAATTCCTAATTTCTCACGTCGACATAAAGTCCGACCTGGTTTGACTGGATATTGGCAAATAAGTTATACTGAATTAGAAGAAACACCCGAAATAGTGAAGAAGAAACTTAAATACGATCTTTATTATATCGAAAACATGTCTTTTCGGTTCGACTTCGAGATACTTTTACGTACTGTTGTTCGAGTCTTTACATCCCGTGGAACAGCATAAGAAAACAAATACGATTTATGGATAAAAATACATCAAAAATAGTTGTTATACCAACATATAATGAAATTGAAAACATTGAGCGTTTACTCGATCTGATTCATTCTATAGAACCTACAATGAGCATTCTCATTGTAGATGATAATTCTCCAGATGGAACTGCAAACGTTGTTAAAAAAAGAATGGAAACTGATTCTCAATTGCATCTGTTGCAACGACCAAGCAAAATGGGATTAGGAACAGCATATTGTGAGGGTTTTCAATATGCCTTAAAAAATGGGTTTCAAACTATTTTTCAAATGGATGCTGATTTTTCACACGATCCAAAAGATTTACTTCGATTTATAGAAACTTTGGAAGATTATGATATAGTTCTTGGGTCCCGTTATGTTCGTGGAGTTAATGTTGTTAATTGGCCAATGAGCCGACTGCTGCTAAGTTACTTTGCAAATTACTACACAAGAATAATTACTGGTATGCCAGTAAAAGATGCAACAGGTGGCTTTAAAGGGTTTAGAGCAGATATATTGAATCAAATTGATTTCACAAAAATTAAATCGAATGGATATGCCTTTCAAATTGAAATGACATTCAGATTATGGGTAAAAGGTGCAAAAATTAAAGAAATTCCCATTATCTTCATTGATCGACTGAATGGTGTTTCAAAAATGAGTAAAAATATAGTTTACGAAGCTGCATTCTTAGTTTGGAAATTGAAAATTCAATCAATATTTAATAGAAAGAGTATGTAAATTTTCAAGTAAATATTCACCCCATTAAAAAGTATCTATTCAGATTTTTGTAATTTGCAGAAATCTGAATGTAATCAATATTCAAATCCTTACGAATAATTACCTTTAACTATTTTCCTTCATAATGAACCCAGAAGAAATTCAATTAGAAACAGAAAAGATAGGAACCTATATTTCTCAATCTAAGAATAAAGAAGCAGAAGAACTTGCATTGCATTTGCTTACTGTTTCTGAAGTGAAAGGCTCTCCAAATAATGTAGCAATTATTCTAAATAAACTTGGAATTGTATACCTTAATCTTTCAGAGAATAGTAAAGCCACAGAATGTTATCAACAAGCATTAGTGATAAATGAAGAAATTGGTAACAAACATGGAATTGCTTCAAATCTTGGAAATATAGGAATTGTACACCAAAATCTTTCTGAATATAGTAAAGCCATAGAATATTATCATCAAGCATTAAAGATAAATGAAGAAATTGGTAACAAGAGTGGAATTGCTAACAATCTTGGAAATATAGGAAATGTATACAAAAATCTTTCTGAATATAGTAAAGCCATAGAATATTATCAA
>Ga0105044_10001384_pt1 | contig 32224 bp, 24 predicted proteins | sample MAT01_FD_78092 | JGI IMG/M metagenome (GOLD analysis project Ga0105044, IMG submission 78092) | Freshwater microbial communities from Lake Fryxell liftoff mats and glacier meltwater in Antarctica - MAT-01 | ecosystem: Environmental > Aquatic > Freshwater > Ice > Liftoff microbial mat | place...
CAACGCACCACCGACGTCGGGGCGCTCCCTCCCTGCCGGCTTCGCCGGCTTTGATGGTCGGTCGCATCCCCGACGCTCGGTGGTGCTCTCGTCGTGAGCGTGAATCGAGAGTCATCCGTTTAGCGCCCTTCATCGAGCAGCGGACATGACTCCTCGGCAATGCACGCGTCGTCGACGATGCGCGTGCCGCCCGAGGCGTGGAACAACGCGATGCGGTTCCGGGTCATCGTGTGCGCCTCGTACTCGGTGCCATCGGTCGGCCCCGCGATCCACTCGTGCCGGCCTCTTGCGTAGGCGAAACGTATTGCCGATCGTCCCTTGCCATCCGGCCCGCTCGCCACCGTGGGCAGCGGCCCGAGCGCCGGCATCTCGGGCGGATTGTTGCCGCTGACATCGTCGACATCGTAGTCGCCACCTGCAACGACGCCGGCCGCGGCGAGCTTCGCCATCACCGCGTCGGGATCGTCGCCGAGCACACCCGTCGCCCGCGCCAACGCGAGCCCGCTCGAGATCGGTACGGTCCGGTCAGCGATGACGTTCTCGAACAGCACGCTCTTGGCCGAGCCCGATGGCCCACCAATCAGGTCACGCGCAAACGCGATCGGGTCACAGCGGTCCAACGCGTGCTGGGTGACCGCCACAAACCGTCGGAACTCCGGCGTATTTCGATGCAGTGCCAGCCCTTGGAAGGGCGTCATCACGAGCGCCCGTTGCACCACCTCGCGTGCGACCTCGATCTCGACCGCAAGCTGGTCCCATCGATCGGATGGCACCGCGATGGCGAACCCCTCGCCCGCCTCGCTGACCTCGTGCTCCTCGCGCTCGTCGTTGTCGACGTTGACGAGCCGCACGATCGCCCCGGCCGGCAACGACGGCACCTGCGCAAACGCGGTCGTCGCCGGATCATTGCGACACGAGCCCGACTCGTCGTTGAGCGACAGCCACACGCCGCCCGTGCCATCCGGGCAGCCGATGACGAGCGGCCCGAAGACCTCCAGATAGATCACGGCAGTGATCTGCCGCAGGTTCGACCGCAACAGGATGTCCGAGAGCCCGCCGCCTGCGGCGATCGGCGTCGCGGTCGTGACCTCGGGCTCGATCGCCGCCGCCATCAGCGCGTGCATCCCGCCAAGCGACGTGCCCGCGGTGCCGATCGCCACATCCGGTCCCCCGATGTCGAGCACCCCGTCCGCGTTGAAATCACCCGCCATGAGGCTCTGCATGAGCAGCGCCGGATCCGCCGCGGCCGGCAGGTCGATCGCCGCGGGCACCGCGTCCTGTCGGAAGCCGCGCAGCACCCGCACGAACTGCATGAAGTCGACGAGGTCCTGCTGGAACGCGCCGCATTGCTGGAACGGATCGGCAAAGAAGAAACTCTCCGAGCTCGTGAGCGCGCCGTCGCCGTCCTGGTCGGTCGTACGACCGATAAGCGCGAGCTCCCGGAAGAACCCGATCTGAGACAACTTTTCGAAGCCTGCCTCGAACGTTAGACCCTTGAACTCGTCCTGGCGCTCGGGTGCCAGCAGCTTCACGAGCAGCGGCAGGAAGTCGGCCGCGTCATCCGGGTCGAACCCCTGGCCGGAAAGGAGCTTCTTCAAGTCGGGCACGATCGGCCCATGCCCGACCTGGTCGAACGCGACGGTCGCGATGCCCTGCCGCGCGAGGTTGTTGGCGAGCGCCAGGAACTCGAAGCGCGATGAAGCAGTGCCGTGAAAGTAGACCACCGCCGGGAACGGCGGCTTGTGACGTTCCGTCGCCTTCGGGATGGCGATGAGCCAGGGCACGCCCGTCTCCGGCGCATCCGGCCGCGCGAGGAACGTAGTGTCGCCACCCTGGCGTACATCGGGCGACGGCAGGGTGCCGAACGTCACGTAGTCGACGAAGTCGAAGTCGACCGAGAACCCCGGTGCGAGCCCGATGACGATGCCGAGGATGTTGTCGAGGAACTCGCCCTGCACGATGAAGCGATGGTCGCGCGCGTCGACCGGGTAGTTGACGCCATCGGCATCGACGGTGATGCCGGTATCGCGGATCTCTCCGAGACCCTTGGTGAATCCCGCCTCGAGCGGCGCCAGCCGGCCACGCCCATAGATCCCTTCGCGCACCTCGAGCAGCGGCGCCTTCGGGTCGTTGACCGCGAACGTCCAGCCGAACGCGAGCTCGGATTTGTCGATGCCTGTCAGCGCCAACGCCTCAGCCACGATGCCCGTCTGCGCCGCGTGGGCCTTATAGGGGAACGGCGAGCGGATCGCGCGCTCGACACCTTCGGCATCGGGCAGCCCCGTGATGTCGCGTGTCAGCAGCACCGCATAGCGCGCCCCCGCGCGCAGCGGCTCGAGCGGCCGCACGAGCAACGTCGACGTCTCGACCTCGTAGTGCGTCACGCGTTGCGACGTGCCCGCGAGCATCCAGTCGTTGTCGCGCGGCAAAAGAAAATCCGGCAGGTCCTCGTCCGGGTCGAAGGCCCAGAAGCGCCCACCACCGACCAGCGGAAACGTGCCGCCGCCGAAGTCGAGCTCGACCTCCTCACCGCGGTGCGCACCGCCGTCCGTGACATCGACGACGCGCACTGAATGCGGCCCGACGGTGTCGAGGTCGATCGGCCCGTCGAACGAGACCGAGATCGGCGCGAAGCTGCCGAAGCCATCGAGCCGCGGCAGGCGCTCACGAATGCGCCGCTCCATCGCGGTCGGCGCATGCTCGGACACGTTCCATGCGAGCGCCTGGCCGTCCTTCCAAAGCAACAGGTCGTTTGGCATCGGGACTTCCGGCACCGGCCGCGCCAGCGGGTCGAACACGATCTTTGGGCCGAACGGGGCCTCGCTCGGCAGGACGACGCCGGCCTCGAACTTCGAGTCGCCGCCGTCCACGCAGGCAACCGCGAGGCCCGGGAAAGCGCACACCAACAGCCGCAGCAAACGCGTTCCGGTCACCATAGGAGCCCCGCATGCAGCCACACGCCGCCAACATCGGGCGCCGACCGCCCGGCCGCGTCCTCGAACACCGCGCCCGGCGAGTGCCACGCGGCCTCGAGCCGAAGGCGCCACTGATACCAGTCGACAGGGAAGCGCCACGACACCCCGAGGTCCAGCTCCCAGCCGAGGTCGGTCGCCGGCGCGCCATTGCGCGGTCCACGTGGCGCGCCGCCCGCGAGCCCCGACCAGAACGCGTCGACGTACTGACCATCGGCCGACGCGTACAGGAAGCCGGCATACAGATGCAGCGCGTCGAGCAACTCGAAGCTCACGCGTGGGTTCACGTAGACGACGCCGCGTACGGCCCCCGCCGTCGCAAGCCGCTCCGAGCCGCGCGGCGGCGCACCGCGATAGTCATCGTCGGCAATGTTGGCGACCGTCACCGCCGCGCCAGCCATCATCGCTTCGCGGAACATCAGGAGCCCGACGCGCAGGTCCCGGTCCATCATGAACCCGCGCTGCTCGTCATCGAACGGGTTGGTATCGCCCGAGGCCGCGCCGACTTCGAGCACACCGAGGAACATGCCGGAGGCTATCGAGAAGCGCGCGAGCGCGCCGTTCTGAGCGACATTGAACGAGCCTTCGTCGACGACGCTCTGGCTGAGGCTCGTGCGGCCGCGGATCGTCGCGAGCTCGGCCTCGAGGAACACCTCGAGCGACTTCTCATGGGCCAGCCGGAAACGCCCCGTCACATCGAGCAGAGTGACCTCAGTGGTGCCGCCCTGGAAGTGGTCCTGGAGTCGATAGGCGGCGTTGACCCCGAGGCTCACTGCCTCCGTCTGGCCGAGCACAGCGGCGACGAACTGATAGGCGCGGTCGCCATCGCTCCAGCGCGCGGTGTCGTCATCGACCACCCCTTCGAACGCCAATGAAGCCGTCAGCGGCGGCCGCGCGAGTCCCTTGCCGAGTGGAAAAGCCGACAGCCCGAGTCGCACCACATGGTCACCCTGGAACGCCACGCCAAATGGGCTCTCGGCCGTCTGCATACGCGCGTCATCGCCCGCGTTCGCCACGAGCCCGAGCCCCCAGCGCGAACGCACGAGGCCGAACTGCACGCCCAGGTGCTGCCCCGCCGCCAGGAGATAGGCCTGCGAGAGCCGCTGTCCGATGAGTCCCCGCTCGGACCGGCCACGCGGATCCGCTGCCAACGCCTCGCGCCCCGGCCCGACGATGAACCAGTCGCGCAACACGTCGATCTCGGCCTGCAATCGCCACATGTTGAAGAACGCGTCGCCGCCCTCGAGCACCGTCAACGACGGCGACAGACGTAACCGCGCGTAAGCCGAATCATCGCCCGCGAGCGTGCCCCCGCGCGCATCGACCCGTTCGATGGGGATAGCCCCTACGTGCTGGAACAACAGATCGACCTCCCCCGGCAACGCGAGCACTGCCGAAGCACCCAGGCCGAAGTGGAGTCGTTGCGGGTCGACCGGTGGCTCGGCCCAGACGCTGGGCGCGCCAAACGAGGCGACGAAGACTGTGGAGAAAATGGGGAGTACGGCCCGCATGCGCGCGCATCATACGCATCCGCCGGCTGATAGCCATCGCGTTCCCTGCTGGGATCGCCGCGCCCACGTCCAGGGAATGCAACCTGCCGCCGCCCACTTCACCGACACGCCCACCTCATGATAGAGCCGGGTGTGCCGTCGTTGTGACCGTCATCGTCACCCTCCAGGAAGGGAGCCCCCATGAAGCATCCGCTCGCGATTCTGTTCACTCTGGTCGCCTTGTCCTCCGCCAGCCCGGCTCTCGCCGGCGACGGGCCCGACGTGACAACGTTGCGCCCGCAGAACTTCGAGTTCATCGCGTGGTCCAGCGACAGCGCGCTCATCCTCTTGAAGCTCGACGACCCGAACGCGGGCCTCATCTTCCAGGTGCGCGATGCCAAGAACGGCGAGATCTTCAAGATGGGCAGCAAGGCCGCGGTGTTCCCGTCGCCGCATGCCGCCAACAGCGACGAGGAGCGCAAGTTCATCAAGCAGATCATCAACGGCCAGAAGGTGAAGGTCGACGGCAAGGCGGTGAAGTTCGACCAGCCCGGCGTCGCCGAGGCCTCGCATCCGGTGAAGACCGACATCATGCTGATGACCGGGCAGAAGGGCGACAAGTTCATGGTCATGGGCATGCGCGGCGACCGCGTCACCAAGTACGACTCGATCGACCTCCTGAAGGACAAAAAGGGCGTCATCGCGAAGGCGTCGCAGAAGACCCTCGTGTGGGATGCCGAGGGCAAGAACTTCTGCCTCATCTATCGTCAGGTCTTGAAGAGCGAGGACACCCCGTTCGAGGGTGACTTCTTCGTCGTCTCCAAGTTCAAGCCGTACAAGGTGAAGGGCCCGGGCGAGAAGGAAGGCGGAGAGGAGTGAACGACGAGCCACTGCGAGAGCCCGAGCCCGAGCGGCTCAGCGATCTCGACCGCCGCATGCGCGAGCGGGATCGACCTATGCCCTGGGTCCGCATGATAGTCCTGGGCCTCTCGCTGGTGGCCATCATCGTCTTCTACCAGTCGATCAGCGAAGGTGTCGCCGGCTGCTACGGCAAGTACGTGCAGCCCGGTGCGACACCGAAGGCTTCGAGCGATGGGACTAGCGGCACCGCTGCGCCCACCAAGCCAGGCGAGCAGAACCTGCGCATCGAGCCTGCACGGCCGCTGACGACGCCCGACGCGACCAACTGACGCAACGCGTTATCGTCGGACAGCCGCCTCGATAAAGGTTCGGCTTTCCGAACATAACGCACCGCGTTGCACCCCTTGACCGGGATGACGCGGTGCGTTACACCCCTCCTGCAACCGCAAGGAGGAGTCCAACCATGGCAGCAGCAATCGAGATCGAAGCGCAGAAGGTCGAAGGCAAGAAGGGCGTCGAGGCGTTCATCCGCACTCGCTTGGCGCTGGTCCAAAAGGAGCTCGAGGGCTTCAGCGGCAAGGTGCTGGGCCAGGTCGCCGGGATCCGCAAGACCCTCGAGGCCGTGCCGCAGCAAGCGCTCGAGCGCGTGAAGGCTGCCATCAAGGTGGAGCGCTTCGACAAGCTCAAGGCTCTCCTCTCGAAGGCGCCGATCGCGGACGCGACTGCCAAGGTCGAGAAGGCCGTGAGCGATGGCGTCAAGCTGACCGAGGAAGCCGTGCAGAAGCTCGGGCTCGCCAAGTTGGCCGACATCAGCGCCCTCAAGGACGCATTCGAAGGTCTCCAGAAGCGCATCGACCAGCTCAAGAAGAAGGTCGATGGGCTCACGAAGTCGACGGTTCAGGGGGTCGAGGCCAACTCGAACCAGGTTTCCGACGCGCCGAAGGAATGAGTTGAACCTGAACGTTGGTTCGCACGTTGAGCTATTGACGGCAGCTAAACGGCGCCGAGTTTGAGGAACACAGCCGGGGAAACGCGTCGACGTCCCCGCTCCGCAAGGCCCGGATCTTCTGTAGGAGTCTCGTGCGCGAGACCCTCCGGTCGAATGGCCCCAGCCGTTTCCGGCCGCGACGCGCAGCAATGGGCGTCCAGGTCGGAGGGTCCCCGAGGAGTCGGTGGATCTCGAAGGGAATGTAGAGTGACGGCTACATTCCCTTCACGTTTTTAAGGGCCCTGTGTCGAGAGCCGGCTGAGTCCGTCCTCTAAACGTAAAAGCCGGCCGACTCGATGAGGGCGACGATGGCGTCCCGCTCGGCGCCGCTGGCCGCACTCGGCTCAACGCGAACACGGCCATTCGCGAAACTGACGTTGGCGGACGCGACCCCGGGCAGGTGCTCGAGCATGCTTTTCAAGCGTGCGACGCAGCCGGCGCAGTGGAGTCCGCGCACGTCGAGCTCGATCGCCGCAAGTGCGTTGGGATGATCGTCGTCGGCCGCGTGCATGCTTGCGCTCATGAAGGAAAGGCCATGCCGGAGGTTACACCCGAGGCGTGGCTTCGCCGGGAAATTTCGCCGCAACCGGCGACTTCGGTTACCTTCTAGGCGATGAGCCTCGTCTTTCCGCCGCCTCCCGAACGCACCCGCCAGATCTTCTGCAATCGCACGCTGAACCTGCGCGCCATCAAGGCGATCGGCTACGACATGGACTACACCCTCATCCACTACCACGTGGATGTCTGGGAGAAGCGGGCCTACGAGCACGTTCGCGAGCGCCTGGCCCTGAAGGGTTGGCCGGTCGGCGAGCTCGCCTTCGACGGTAGCCAGGTGTCGCGCGCGCTGATCATCGACAAGGAGCTCGGCAACATCGTCAAGGCCGACCGCTTCGGCTACGTGAAAGTCGCAGCGCACGGCACGCGCATGATCGAGTTCTCCGAGCTGCGCGAGCGCTACGCGCGCACCGTCGTCGACCTGCGCGACCAGCGGTGGGAGTTCCTGAACACGTTGTTCTCGATCTCGGTCGGCTGCATCTACGGGCAGTGCGTGGCGCTGCTCGATGAAGGGAGGCTGCCGCCCGGGCTCGGCTACGCGGACCTCTTCCGCGAGGTCCAGCGGGCACTCGACCTCACCCACATCGAAGGCGAGCTGAAGGCCGAGATCATCGCGGACCCGACCGCCTTCGTCGACGTCGACCCCGATCTTCCGGCGGCGCTCCTCGACCAGCGCAACGCGGGCAAAAAGCTCGTGCTCATCACCAACTCCGAGTGGCACTACACCGATGCGTTGATGCGTTGGGTGTTCGAGCAGCAGCTCGGCATGAAGAGCTGGCGTGCGCTCTGGGACATGGTGATCGTCCAGGCGCGCAAGCCCGACTTCTTCCTCGGCACGGCACCCATCTACGAAATCATCAACGAAGGCGGCGATCTCCGGCCATTGATGCCGCCTGCCACCCCGACCGCGAGCGAAGGTCGCCTCTACTATGGAGGCAACGCGGCCCTGGTCGAAAAAGCATTGGGCCTACAAGGGGCCGACATCCTCTACGTCGGTGACCACATCTTCGCCGACGTGCACGCGTCGAAGCGGACCGTCCGGTGGCGTACGGCGCTCGTCCTGCGCGAGGTCGAGGAGGACGTGCGGGCCATCGAGTCGCAGCAGGGCAACCAGACGCGGCTGGCCGGGCTCATGCGCGACAAGACGTCGCTCGAAGAGCGGATCGCCTGGCTGCGCCTCGACCTGCAGCGGCGCCGCAATGGCCGACTGCCGGTGATCGAGGGTCCACGCGACGAGGTCGAGGCCGAAATTGAACGACTGCGCGGCGAGCTCGCGCAGATAGATCTGCTCGCGGCGCCGCTGGCGGAGTCCGCGGCCTCCGTGCCGCACCCGCGTTGGGGTGCGATCATGCGGGCCGGCATCGACAAGAGTCATATCGCACGCCAGATCGAACGCTACGCCGACATCTATCTGTCGCGCGTGTCGAACTTCCTATGGGCGACACCGTCGGCCTACTTCCGCTCTCCGAAAAGCAGCTTGCCCCATGACGTCTGAGCCCAAGCGGATCGACCGGGCCGAACGCGCGCGCAGTCGGGGCGCGGTGGTGTCGGACATCGCCCACGCCCGCTGTCACGACGCGCCGCCGACAAACACCAGCGGCGAGTGGTGGGATGGGCTCGAGCCGGACTTCTATCGACGCTCCGAGACGTTCGACCTGGCGTGGTTCGACCAGCTGCGGGTGCAGACCACGGCGGCGATCGACGTGCTCATCCGGACGGGCGCGGCGCTTGGGCTGTCGGCGCTGGCGGTCCCTCCGGGGTTCAATCCAGCGGAGCTGCGGCGGGCCCGCGCGGACGGCGCGTTCTACATGCCGTTCGTGCGCTCGGGTGAGGCGGCGAGCTTCTTCGAGAAGCCCAAGGCGCACATCGCGATGCGCATCAAGCGGGCGAGCCCAACCGGGTTTTCGCCGCGCGACGGGTCGTGCGAGAGCCTGCGCTTCGAGAGCCCGTTCGTGCCGAGGAATCCGCGCCTGCGCAAAGAGTGGCCCCAGCACGAGGGCAATCGCTTCGCGCACGTGCGCTACTGGCGACATCGCGACGGGCCGCGACCGACGGTGATCGCCATCCATGGGTTCGGGGCCGAAGGCTATGCGTTGAACCAGTGGTTCTTCGCCCTGCCCTACCTCTACGAGAAGCTCGGGCTCGACGTGGCCCTCTTCAACCTGCCGTTCCATGGCAAGCGCCAGACACGCTTCTCGCCGTTCTCGGGACATGGCTTCTTCGCGGGCGGGATCTCGCGCATCAACGAAGCGTTCGCGCAGGCGGTCTACGACTTCCGGCTGTTGCTCGACTACCTGTCCGAGCAGCGCGGGGTCAACGAGGTCGGCGTCACCGGCGTGTCGCTCGGTGGCTTCACGGCTGCGTTGTTGGCGGCGACCGAGCCGCGCCTCAAGTTCGCGATCCCGAATGTGCCGGTCGCTTCACTTGCCGACGTGGTGCTCGAGTGGGAGCCACTCGGCACGATCGTGCGGACCGCGATGAAGGCGCTCGATATGGATGTGATCGAAGCGCGGCGCCTGCTCGCGGTGAGCTGCCCGCTGTCGTGGAAGCCGATCCTGCCGCGGCAACGGCTGATGGTGATCGGTGGTGTCGGCGACCGGCTCGCACCGCCCACGCACACGCGACTGCTCTGGGATCACTGGGGTCGACCACGCCTGCACTGGTTCCCAGGCAGCCACGTGCTGCACGTCGACCGCACCGAGTACCTGAGCGAAATCAGCAAGTTCTTCCAGGACATCAACTTCGTTCGGCCGTGAAGTCGACGTTGGACCAAGGCATAGCGAGCGTCTCGGCGAGATGACGGTGAGGGTCGGGCTGGCCGACCTGGTGGTGGGGGCTGGAACGCTTGCAGGGGGTCCTGTAGGCTCCTGCCGTTCTCGCCTCGTGGAGCCTCGCATGCGCCTTCCGCCGAAGATGATGACCGTTGTCGCAGCCCTAGCACTCGTCGCCTGTGGTGGCGAAGACAAGGAGCAGCAGGTCAGCGAGGTCGACGTCGTCGACACGTCGTTTGGCGAGGTGAACTTCGAGGTCGACGTGCGCCCGGAGATCAACCTGCCGCCCGACTTCGGCGACCCGTGCGACGGCAACGAGGACTGCACGACCGGCTATTGCATCGAAGGTCCGAGCGGCTTCGTGTGCACCAAGACGTGCGACGAGGTGTGCCCGGAGGGTTGGGGCTGCAAGGGCGTGCAGAGCGGCAGCGCGGACGTCGTATTCGTATGCATCCAGGACGGCACAGGCGAGCCTGACGTCATCATCGCTGACACCGACACGAGTAGCGAGACGGTCAACGACACGACGCCTGTCGATACCAACATCCCAAGCGACACGGCCATCGACACCGACACCGGGCCGGTGTCGGGCAACGCCTGCGAAGCGCCGCCGGGCTCGCCCGAAAACGCGAAGGGCGAGGACAGAGTGCCGGCCGGCGACTGGCCGGACTGCATCGTCGGCTGCGGCTTTGAGACGAACCCGACGTTGTGGGTCGTCGACCTGCGCTCCGAGTCGTTCAGCGCGGCCAGCGGCAGCTTCGACGCTGACGACCACGTCTACGGCTTCGAGGACGGCGAAGGCGAGGGTCCCGACATCGACGTCGTGGCGGTCAAGGCAGCGGCCCGCACGATGATGGAGTTTGCGGTCCTGAAGAGTGCGGCAGCGAGCTTCACCGATCCGCTGCTCTACGTGTCGGATGGCTTCCAGGTGCGCACGTTCAACTCCGACGTGACGGGCAACAGCACGTGTGGGCGCACGACCATCGCGTTCCCGTACGTGTCGGACCTGCCGCTGTATGTCGTCGCGGAGGAGGCGACCAACTACGACCTCTGGGGACCGACCGGCTACGACCCGGGCATTGTGGGCGGCGCCGACTACGGTTGGACGCTGCGCATCCGGACATCACCGTTCGCGCCGACCGAGCTCGGCAACGTGGCCCGCGGCAGCAGCAAGAACGTGAGCGACGAGCGCCTCACCGTGGGCGGCGAGATGCGCTACTACCGCTTCTATGCGCCGGGCACCGCGACCCCGTCGGTGACCATCACGCGCCGGAGCGGCGGCACCTTTTTGCCGAGCCTCGCGGGCATGAAGACGATCCAGAACGAGCTCGTGTGGCAGCGCGTGGCGGAGGACGAGAACGAGGACGGCATCGTCCAGCTCGGCGCTGGCGCCTTCCGGCCGTGCATCCCGCTGAGCGAGTGCGCGACCGGCGTGTCGTGCCCACCCAACATGTGCAGCGATGCGCAGGCCGAGTTCATCTTCGCGGTGTTCGACTTCAACGGCGCGGCCGGTCCGGGCGCCTTCAGCTACGACATCGCGGTGCGCGTCGATTGAATCGCGCGCCGAGGCCGCGATCGGTTCATGGTTCCAGCGGAGCGGCGACGCCGACCGATCGCGGGCCGCAGGCGCGCCCGAAGCGTGCTCATGGAACGTGACAGCGACGCGCCAAGGGCGCCCCAGCCATGCATGCGCACGAGCGCAAGGGCAATGCGCGCGCCAAGAACGCTCGTGCAACGATGCATGAGCGCGCCTGGGAGGCCGGCGCCCGGCGTACGTGAGCCCCTAGCTCATTGAGCAGCTCCTCACGCACCGCGCTGGTCGTCACGAGCGTCATGCCCTCGAACATCGTGCGGCGGTCGTCCAAGCGTCCCGCGCGTGCGAACGGGCTGAGCACGGACGAATCGAAGACGGCGGTCGTCACTCGCGGCCGTGCTGCGAGAGCAGCGCCTCGAGGGGATGCTGCCGTTGCTGAGCGCCACGCCCGAACCCGCCGGCAGCGGCAGGTAGAGCCCATCTGGACCGGGCCCGAGCTCCAGCGGCCCGCGTCTCGCCCTGTTCCCGCTGGCTCTCGCGCCGACTCGCCATCTGTGGCAGGTCACCGTGGACAAACGAGTCCAATGAACGTCCGAGCGCGGCGCTGAGCGCGACGATCTCTTGTGCGCTGACCGCCCGGGTCCCCGCCTCGATCTTCGTGATCGCGGTTCGGTCGAGGTCGAGCTTGGCCGCCAGATCGGCTTGCGTCAGCCCCACAGCGGCGCGCGCTCGGGTGATGCGGGATCGCAGCGCTTGCGTCTGGCCGCCTGTCGCTGTCCGTGGTCGAGTTGGTCGCGCGCCTCGCGACGCCGGACGATGAGGCCGAGTGGCTTGGGCGTGACGACCACGGCGCCGGAAGGTCAACTGCTGGGATTGGGGTTGCCGTCGCCTTCGCCCTACGTGCCTGCCGCCGATTCTCGGTCCGGAGCCTGGCGAGCTCGGGCGTCTCATCCGACCCGCGACGGCGCTTTCGGCAAGTGCCCCCTCATCTTGAATCACACCCGGCGAGACACGCGCGGCCAAGAAGCCACGACGAGGCTGGCCTCCAGGCCGCAGAGGAGCGAGCGACGCCGGCCCCGCGTGGCGAGCTTACCAGCTGGCCTTGACGACGCCGGGGAGTTCACCCTTCAGGGCGAGGTCGCGCAGCGCGAGGCGCGAGAGGCCGAACTTGCTGTAGTACGCGCGCGGGCGGCCGGTGACGGCGCAGCGATTGCGGATGCGGCAGGCGCACGAGTTGGCCGGCAGCGACTGGAGCTGCTGGCGCGCCAGCAGACGCTCTGCCGGCGGGGTCTCGCGCTTGCGAAGGATTTCCTTGAGGGCAGCGCGCTTGACGGCGAACTTGGCGACGAGCGCCTTGCGCTGGTCGTTGCGGACGATCTTGCTGGTCTTGGCCACTGACGACTCCCGAACGCGAAGCCAGGTTGGCTTGCGGACCTATTGGACCGCGCAACTCGCCCAGCGAGCGACGCGGGATCTCGAAACCCTGGAGGGTTCCCAGGGGGACACCCCAGAGGGGCGCTGAGATACATGAGCCGATGCGGCGCGTGCAAGGACTATCTGCGGACATGAAGAAGGTGCGGCAAAGGGGGCAATGGCGGGAGGGAATGGGGTGTTCGGGGTGCGGTTTGTCACGGGAGCCGCGCGTTCGGTGCGCATGAGATCCCGGTCCATCGGATCCATCGGATCCATCGGATCCATCGATCAGCCCCGGCGCCGTGACCCGGTCCAGGGGTGCCCGCAACGCGGGCGGAGGAACAATTCGTCATGCAACGCCAGTCGCTCCTCAGGGTCGCTGTGGTCGCTCTTCTCGTCCTGAACGCTGCCCTGCTCGGCTGGTTCGTGTTCCGCTCGGAACGCGGCGCCGCGACGGGGCCCGACCCGCGGGCGGCGCTCGCTAATGCGCCATTGGGGGTGGCGGATGCGCCGGGCCCGACCGCGGTGATCCCGGTTCCGGGCCTCTCGGCTGCGGATCCTGCGCCGAACGCGGCAGCACCGCAGCCGCTGCAGATCGCTGGCGCGACGGCGCCGGGCGCGCCGGCGGATCTGCTGCCCGAGGAGCAGCGCGTGATGAGCCTGTTCGATCGGCTCTCGCCGTCGGTCGTGTTCATCACCACGATGGGCGCCACGCAAGACTACTTCGGGCGCGGGCACATGGCGCCGCAGGGCGCCGGCTCGGGCTTCGTCTGGGATGCCGAGGGGCACATCGTCACCAACTTCCATGTCATAGCCCAGGCCCAGGAAGCGGTCGTGACGTTGTCTGACGGCAGCGAGTGGCCCGCCTCGCTGGTCGGTGCGGCGCCCGATCAGGACCTGGCTGTGCTCAAGATCGAGGCGCCGAAGAAGCTGTTGCCGCCGATCCCCGTCGGCCGCTCGAAGACGCTGCGAGTCGGCCAGTTCGCGATGGCGATCGGCAATCCATTCGGCCTCGATCAGACGCTCACGACGGGCGTCGTGTCGGCCCTCGACCGGCAGATCGAGTCGATGTCGGGGCGCCAAATCTATGGTGTGGTCCAGACCGACGCGGCGATCAACCCGGGCAACTCGGGGGGACCGCTCATCGACTCGGGCGGGCGCCTCATCGGTGTCAACACGGCGATCAGGAGTGCCTCGGGCTCGTCGGCGGGCATCGGCTTCGCGGTGCCAGTCGACACCGTCAATCGCATCGTGCCGCAGCTCATCAAGAACGGGAAGGCGGCGCGCGCGGGCCTGGGGGTGATGTTGGCCGGCACCGCCGTGGCGCGACGATTCGGGGTCGAAGGCGCGGTCGTGCGCGAGGTGAACCAGGGCTCGCCCGCCGACCAGGCTGGGCTGCGTGGGTTCGAACAGGACCGCTACGGCCACGTACGCCTCGGCGACGTGATCGTCGGCCTCGACCGACAGCCGGTCAAGACCCTCGACGACCTGACGCGACTCCTCGACGCCCACGCGGTCGGTGACGAAGTCGTCGTCGAAGTCGACCGCAACGGAGCGCGGCGCGAGGTGAAAGTGCAGCTCGGCTCTCTCGATTGAGTCAGCAACGGCGACAACGATTTTTGGGGTGCTGGTGAGGCTGTTGGGCGACGTGCCACATGGTGGTAGGATGCCGCCGTGTCGCCTGCCATCCGTTCCCTCGCCCTGTTTGTCGTCATCGCGCTGCAGGCGCCGGAGCTCCGCGCGCAATCCGTCGACCCGCGTCTCTTCGATGCGACGTTGTCGCCAGGGGCGATCATCGGGCTCGAGAGCGCATGGATACCCGCACAACTCGAGGGTTTCGTCGGCATCGGCGTCACCTATGCGAACGATGAGCTGGTCGCGGCTACGAGCGAGGACAAGCGCGTGCATCGGCCGCTCGCCACGCGCTGGATAACGACCCTCGGGCTCGGGCTCTTCGACCGCCTGGAGGTCCAGCTCGGCGCATCACTACACGGCAGCGCCAATACGCTCGTACCCGGCGACGATAGCCGCACGTTCGGAGTCGGCGACCTGCGCGCGGCGTTGCGCGTCGCGCTCTTGAAGCCCGGACGCGACGGTTTCGAGCTCGTCGCTCAGGTCGGCGCGTTCTTCCCGACGGGCGGTGGGGTGCCGTTCTCCGGGGACGGCGGCCTTGTGCTCGATCCTCGGCTCGATCCTCGGCTCGTACTCGACTGGCGGAGCGCTGGCGGGTTCGCGCTGGCCATGCACGTCGGTTATCGCATGCGCCCCGAGCGGCAGGTCTTCGACCTCACGATCGGCGACGAGTTGCGTTGTGGGCTCGGGCTCGAGCTGCCTTTCGGCGCGCTCGGTGCGGCGGCGCCGTTGAGCCTGGGCCTCAGTGTCTTGCCCAATGCGAACAGCGGACCCCGACTGCCACCACCGGACGCGACGCTGGTCGCGGCACCGCCTGCGAGTGCGCCGGAGTTTCCGAAAGTGATCGGATCCACCGCCCCGACCGTGCTCGACGAAGCGATGCGCAGCGATCCAGACATCGACGGTGACGGGATCGCGATCCCGACCGACCTGTGCCCGCTGGAGGTCGAGGACAAAGACGGGCATGGCGACGAAGACGGCTGCCCGGACCCCGCCGACGGTGGCGATGGCGTGCTCGACGCGGCCGGCAAGTGCCCAACCGAGCTCGAGGTGCCCAACGGCATCGCGAATGACGACGGCTGCGCCGACGAGCGAACGACGGCGGTGGTCGTCGCCAATTGCGGCGTCATCGGGCTGGACCACGCGATCGAGTTCGAGTCCGGCAGCGACGTGCTCGAGGCGAGCTCGGCCCCGTCCCTTATGCAGGTAGCCTCCATGTGGAAGGCGAATCCAGTCATCAAGCGGTTGCGCATCGAAGGCCACACCGACAACGATGGGGACACGGAGATGAACGTCGACCTGTCGGAGCGTCGGGTGCGCCAGAAGATCGGAGAGCTCGGAGTCGACGGCGCACGCATCTTTCCAAAGGGCTACGGTTCGAGACGCGCGGTCGCCTCGAATGCGACTGCCGCGGGCCGGAAGAAGAACCGCCGGGCCGAGTTCCGGATCGTCGATCCGTGGCCCGAAGGGGTGCCGCCCATCGACTTCGACGACGTGGCACCCACGCCCACGAAGGTGACGCCGTGAACCGTTGCCGGCTCGTCGCGTTGACACGCCTCCTCGTCACGTTCGTCGGCGCAACTCCAGTGGTCGCCAGCCACGCTCAGGCTGCGGAGCCCGAGGTGCGAACCTATATCGTACAGCCCGGAGATTCAGTCTGGTCGATCGCCGCCGAGTTCTTCGGGTCGGGCGACAAGTACCCAATCATATACAAATACAATGACTTCGTGGCTAAGCCGCCGCTGATCGCGGGTGAAGCAGGGACCTGGGAGGCGGCCTGGGAGCCGGCCGCACGGACCGAGACCTATCGGGTCGAGCTCGCGACGGATGCGACTTTCAATCAGGTGCTTTTCGATGCCGAGGTCGGCGCCGGGGTGATGCGTCTGCGGCTCGCGGATTTGTTGCCCGGCGCCTACGCGGTGCGAATCAGTACGCGTGACGCGGACAAGTTCGAGAGCCGTCCAGGGGGGCCGCGCCTCATCGAGGTCGTCGCGCTGAAGCCGCTGCGTGCGCTTGCGTCGGGGCCCGATGGGACCCTCGAAGCCGTCGGCTTCCTGCAGCTCCAGATCGGTCCCCAGATGCGTGAGGGTATGACCTTCGCTATCGACGACGGCCCGGCACAATCGGGCCGCGAGCCGATCCGTCTGACCCAGCCGGGGCGGCACTCGAAAAGGCTCGCCGCGCAGGGAGCCACGACGGTCGTGAACGTCGACATCCTCGCGAGGAAGGTCGCGCTCGTGGTGACCGGAGAGCCCCATGTCGAGCGCTCGCCGGGTGCCCTGGGGCTGGCGCTCGATGGCGAGCTCGCGTTGGGTGAGCGCGACGAATCCGGGCTCGCCGCGCGCTTCGTGGCGCAGGATGTGCGCCTCGCCGAGGGCAGCGACCCGCAGTCGCGGCCGCAGGACTTGTCGCTCGCGGCGCGGGTCGTGCTGGGTGACGCGCATACGATGGTGACAACGTACCTGCGAGTGGCCTTGCCGATCGGTGCGGGTCACGAGGAGCGCGTCGTCGGCGTCGAGCCGGGGGCACAATTCCGCCTCGACGCGGGCGAGCTGGTGCTCGATGCGCGCCTGGCACTGCTCGTGTTGCCGGGGGTTTCGGACGGGTCGGCGCTGCGCGCGGACGCGTTGCTGGCGGTGCTGAGGCATCCCACCGCGGTGGTTGCGTTGGGGCTTGCCGGCGACACGAGGGTCGATCTCGGCTTCGGCGACGACGCCTGGAAGCACCTGGTCGGGCTCGGGGTCGACCTGCATGTTGGCGACGTGTCGCTCGGATCGGGGCTCGGCGCGGCGACTCGGGACGAGCTCGGTGTGGTGATCGGCCGGATCGTGGTCGACATCGGATTTCCGCCGTGATCGCGCGCTCGCGCCTCTGGCACAAGCTGGCACTCGTGCTGCTGGCGGTCGGCGTGGTGCCGCTCATGGTGGCGGCCTATGTGATCGCGGACGGCGACGCGAGGCGGCTCGCGGAGAGCGCGCGCGCGTATCATCTGGCGATTGCCGAGGTCGCGTTGGGGGAGGTTCGGGGGCTCGTGGCGCGCGCGCTGGCGGAGACACGGGCACTGGGGCAGGTGCTCGCGCGCAGCGACATTCCGACCGACCGACGTGAAGCGTTGGCGCGGGCGCAACTCCTCGCCGCGGAGCTGGTCGATGCAGCCGCTGTCTATGATCCCGCCGGCAACCGGCTGATGGTGATGCGCGCTGCGGGCGATGCCAGCGTCGTGTGGACGCCACCCGAGGCGTTGACGGCCCAGATGCGTGAGCTTGCGGTCGCGCGTGGGTACGGGGCGCGCGACGTGTTGGAAGCGGGTCGCATGGCGCTGGAGCTGATGGTGCCTGCTTGGAACGAGGGCGGCGCGGAGAGAAAGCCGTATGCGTTCCTGGCGGTCGCGGTCGATCTCGGGCCGCTGTCGACTTTGATGAAAGGTCTGGCGCTGCGGCACTTCGACGACGCGAGTCGGGTGCGCCTGGTCGATGCCGAGCTGCGCGTCATCGCGTCCGCGAACGCGGCCGAGGTGGGTGCCTCGCTGCGTGCTTCCGCCGCGATGGCGGGCGTCTCGGGGCCACAGCCGTTTTCGCGCGAGGTTGCGTACACGCTCGACTACGAGACCGCGAACGAGGCGTTGATAGGCGCATTGGTGCCGCTGCCGGAGCTCGGCTGGGCGGCGCTGGTCGAGGAGTCGCAGGCGGAGGCCTATGCCGGGGTCGCGGCGACCTGGCGCACGGCGGCGCTGGTTGGAATCGTCGTCGCGTTGCTCGCGCTGGGGCTGGCGCTGGTCGTCGGGCGGCGCCTGGCGCGGCCAGTGGAAGCGATGGCGGCGGCCACGGCGCGGGTCGCCGAAGGCAACTTCGAGGTGCGGGTCGCGGTCAATGGCACGGACGAGATCGCGACGACCGCGGGCGCTTTCAACCGGATGGCCGAGAACCTCGGCAGCTATCGCGAACGGCTGGTCGAGGAGACGCGCGCGCGTGAAAACCTGTCGCGCTTTCTGTCGCCCGAGGTGGTCGAGCGCATCGTCAGGGGCAAGGAAGCGCTGGCGCTGGGCGGCGAGCGGCGCGAGGTCACGGTCATGTTCGCAGATGTGGTCGGGTTCACGGCGCTGGCCGACGAGTGCGAGCCGGAGCTGGCGGTGGCGATCCTGAACGAGCTGTTCACCATCATCACCGAGATCGTCTTCCAGCATGGCGGCATCATCGACAAGTTCATCGGCGACTGCGCGATGGCGATCTGGGGCGCGCCCGAGCAGCACGACGACGACGCGCGGCGGGCGGTGCGCGCGGCCGAGGCGACGCTGCGCTGGCTCGAGGTCGGCAACGTCAAGTGGCGTAAACAGATAGGCCGCGACATCGAGCTGGCGATCGGGATCCACACCGGCATGGCGGTGATCGGCAACATCGGGTCCGAGAAGCGCATGGAGTACACGGCCATCGGCGACGCAGTGAACGTCGCGGCACGACTCGAGCGGTTGGCCCGGCCTGGACAGATCCTGATGACCCGCGAGACGATATCGCGCGTGGGAGACGAATTTACGTCACGTTCGATCGGCACTTACGACATCATCGGGCGTGCACGGCCCAGCGAGATCTTCGTGCTCGCCGAGTGACGTGGTGGCGGGAGCGCGATGGCGAGAGATGACCAGACGCGAGAAGCACGGCCGACCGAGGCGGTCGACGCGGCGCGAGACGACGAGGTCAAGCGGCCACTGTGGTCGACCGACGCGGGCGCACGCGAGACCGGCGTCATCGGGGATGAACTGCCGGCGCATGCGCGCGCGGACGGCGCTGCGGCAGACGAGGCCGGCGAGACGCTGCTCGGGACCCTGGTCGCGGAGCGATACCGGATCCAACGGCGTCTTGGCGAAGGTGGCATCGGCCGGGTCTATCGCGCGCTGCACGAGCAGCTCGGACGGCCGGTCGCGCTGAAGCTGCTGCATCCGGAGCTGTCGGGCCGGAACGACATGCACCAGCGCTTCGAGCGCGAGGCCCGCGCGGCAAGCCGACTGAATCATCCCGGCTCGGTGATGGTGTTCGATTTCGGCAGTTGGAACGGGATGTTGTACCTGGCGATGGAGCTCGTCGAAGGGCGTTCGCTCGACGACATCATCCGCCACGACAGCCCCTTGCCGGTCTCGCGCATCAGCGACCTCGGCGCGCAGATCTGCGATGCGCTCGAGGCGGCACACGCGATTGGCCTCCTGCATCGGGATCTGAAGCCAGAGAACGTGCTCGTCACAACCGGCGGCGACGGGCGCGAGCACGTCAAGATCTGCGACTATGGCCTCGCCTATCTGATCGGTGATGTCGGCCAGCACGCGCCGCGCCTGACGCGCGAGGGCACGGTCGCCGGCACACCGACGTTCATGGCGCCCGAGCAGATCATGAATCGCGTGCTCGACCAACGCACTGATCTCTATGCGCTCGGCTGCGTGCTCTACGAGATGGCGTGCGGCAAGGTGCCGTTCGATGGCAGCGGGCCGATGGAGATCCTGACGAAGCAGCTCTACGACGAGCCCGAGCCGCCGTCGCGGCGCGCCTTGCGGCCGGTGCCGCGTGAGCTCGAGCAGCTCATCCTGTGGACCTTGCAGAAGGTGCCGGAGAAGCGCCCGCAGAGCGCCGCGGAGCTGAAGGCGGCGCTGCTCGCGACGCGTGATCCGAGCAGCCGACGCAGTGAACGACCGTCCTCGGAAGAGGTGCAGGTGCTCTTCGATCGGGAGGCACGAGCCGGAGCGGCCGGGATCGCACCGCCGCCGGCGCGAAAGACGGCGGACTATGCGCCGACGCCAGCCGAGATCCTGGTCGTCGCGGCGGCGGGCACGACGTTCGACCTGTCGGCGGTGGCGGTGCTGAGGGCGCAGGGATCAACGGTGCGAACCGCCCTCGACTTCGAGAGCTCCGAGAAGAACGAGGGAATCGTCGTCGATGTCCGTGACGACCCGACGGCGGGCTTGCGGTTGCTTGCGGATGCGCTCGTGCGCCTGCCCTGGCTCACACGGGCGACCGTCGTGGTCGTCGGGCCCGACGACGACTTCACGGTGATGGCGCGCGCGCTCGAGCTGCAGAGCGCCGAATACGTCCCGGCGTCGCTCTTGCCGACGTTGCCGCGCAAGCTCCATCGCGCGCTGGACCGAGCGCGCCGGAACAAGTCATGAAGCGCTGCTGACAAGCGACTCGCGATCTTCAGACGTCGCTCGCGCTGGCCGCCATGCGTGCCGCGCGGACCTCGTCGCCGATCGCCTGGCGGATGCGGATGATCGAGAGCACGAGCCAGACGGCCATGCACACGAGCACCACGACGAGCTTGGCCAACGACAGGCTCGGCTGGGCGCCGGTGGCGACCGCGTAGGTGTCGAGGGTAATCGAGATGAACGTGAGGTTCATGAAGACGGCAAAGCCGAGGAGCAGGCCTTCGGCCGGTTTGAAGGCGCGCAGGCGCGCGTCGACCGGGAGCTTCAGCCAGTCCTGCTTACGCGGCAGGTTGACCCATTGCGGGCTCGTCTCGGCAAGCCGACGCGAGAGGAGCAACGCGCCGATGAACAGGAGCGTCATGCCGAGCGCGATGCTCGGCAGGAACCACCAGCCGAGGTCAGTCCAGCTGTCGGGCTTGCCGGCGATGTCGAAGTGGTCCGGGTAGAGCTCGAGAGTGCGGATGGTCATGAACGCCGCAACCCAGAGTGCCAGGTGGGCGATCGCCAGGAGGATGGGCAGGAATCGCTGGAACATGGCCGGTTTCATACACGCTTTGAGAGCCCGACGCACGCACGACCGACGTGCTGCGGGTGTGGTAACGAGGGCGCATGGTCGACGCACCTACACCCGAGGCGACCGATCCGGTAGGGCCACCTCCGCACACACCGGCCGAACGCGATGCGACCGCCGATGCGCTCGACGACAGCATCGTCGAGAAGACCGTGCACAAGCTCGAGGAGCTCGGGCTCGAGTTCGCGGTGCCGACGAACCCGAAGCTCGAGAAGATGGGGCTCGCGCGCTTCGCGCACTACGACAAGCGTTATCCCGCGCTCGTTGGCAACGAGGTCGTGCATCTGCTGGATGACAGCGAGCGCGAGAGGATCCGAAAACTGGCGCGGCGCATGGTGTTCATTGCGTTCGGGATCGGCGCGCTGTCGGGCCTCATCTCGTCGATCGCGTCGTTCGTACTGGCGGTGCCCGAACACGTACAGACGACGTTCTGGGAAGACCTGCGCGACTTCCTCATCGTCAACGGCGTGACCATCGGGGCGACCGCCATCGAGGTCACGATCCTCTATCGCTTCGCACTCCAGACGGTGCACCTCATCGCGCGCGAGGCGGGCATCCGGCTCGTACCGCGCGGCGAACACCCGGCCACGGACGAGCAACGCGCGGTCGCGTTGGCGCTGGCGCGGGCGGCGTTGGAGCTGCCGAACCCACCGCAGAACCCGTTCGGCATCGACCCCTATCGCGAGTTCTCCAAGTGGCGCCTCGTGTTTGCGACAATCTTCTACAAGCTCAAGATAAGCCTCACGAACTTCATCCTGCGCATCCTCATCCGACGCATCGGAGGGCGCACCATCGTGAAGGCCTACCTGACGTTCACCGATGTGTTCGTGACGGGCGCCTGGGATGCCTGGGTCGCGTGGCGCATGGTGCGCCAGGCGCGCATCCGGGCGCTTGGACCGTCGGCCTGCGAGACGCTGTTGCGTGACATCCTGCGCGGTGAAGGCAGGGTGCGGCCCGAGGTGTTGCTCGCGATGCAGCGCGCGGTCGCCTCGACCATCGTGCGCGGGCGCGAAGTGCACCCGAACCTGCTCGCGTTGATGCGCTCGATCGCGCGGCGCGTCGGACGCGTGAACGTACCCGACCTCGACGACACCAAGCAGTTCCTCGTGGCGCTCGACGCGTTGACGCGGCACGAGTCGGACCTCGTGCTCGAGGTGCTGGTGCTCGCGTCGTTCCCCGATGGGCACGTCTCACGGGCCGAGGTCCAGCTGCTGACCACCATTCTCGAACGTCAGGGCCGCGCGCTCGACGTGAAGGCGCTCAAGGGTGTCTGCCGGCGCTTCGTCAACGGCGACGACATCTCGCGCGCGCTCTTGCAGTCGGTCATCACCGTCAGCGGGGATCCGGCAGCGTCAACGCCTCGAGCCGCGTGAGGTAGCTCAGCGCCGCCTCGCGCGATGGGCCGCACATCTCGTGCGAGGGAGCCAGACGACCGCAGACGGCGGGGCGTTCGGGCCTGCCAAAGATGCGGCAGCGATTGAGCGCGTCGAGCTGCACGCAGCGAATGCCGGCTGGCTTGCCGTTCGGCATGCCGGGGATCGGCGAGGCGATCGATGGGGCGATGCAACAGGCGCCACAGCCTGGTCGACAGTCCATGGCGCCTGCATAGCCGATCGGGTCGCGGCGCGGGGCGGAATCGACAAAGGTCGCACGCCCCCCGCGCCGCGGCGCGTGCTCAACCGATGGTGCTCAGCTTGACCCGCAGGACCGTGTCCGTCGCGTCGCTGGCGGGCTGCACCGGGAAGCGCGCAAGGCCGAGCGGGCGCAGGAGGCAGCGACCGACGCTGTCGCCCGGGCTGCCCGTCACGATACGGCTCGACTTGACGACACCGTCCTTGCCGATGGTCAGCTCGAGCATGACCGACGTGCCCGCCGCGACGTCCGCGACACAGCTCGCGAGCTGCGACTCGTAGCGCCGCAGCACCGCGTCGAGCTCGGCCAGCGTGCGCTTGCCCGATATGATCTGCACACTCTGGAGCCGCACCTTGGCGGCCTTCGTCACGGGCTGCTTCAGGTCGGCCGGCTTGTCTTCAGACTTCACCTTGGGCATCTCGGGCGCTTCACGCTCCTCGGAGTCCTTCGCCACCCGCATCATCCTCGGCGCCGGCATGACCGCCCCGCCATAGGTCGGCGGCATCGACGCGGTTAGCGGCGCGATGGCGAGGTCACTCACGCCATCGGGCAACGGCAGGGGCTGCTTGACGGTCGTGCTGTCGCCGCCCTGGTTGCGGACGCGCTGGTCGACCGCGACAAAGCTCGTGTAGGCGGTCATCAGATGATGGTCGAGGCCGAGCTGGGTAATCTCGGCGACCTTGTCGTCACCACGCTCGTAGGTCTGGTAGTCGGCCAACGTGGCGATGCGGTGGCGTGCCCAGAGGTAGCGAAGGGCTTCGTTCTTGGCGGACGGCTCGGCCTTGGCGACATCGAGCGTCTGGGTGAAGCGACCCGCACCCGAGGTGCCGGTGACCGTGATGCGGCCCTTGGCGGCGCCCTTGTACTTGCCGAAGACGAGCACTGGACGCGACGCGAAGAGGTCGGGCGGCGCGGCCGGCTCGACATCGTAGGCGGCGAAGCCGTCGTAGCTGACCTTGATGTCGGTGAGCGCCGGCGAGTCGATGTAGGCCTTGAACTTGTTCGCCTTTTCGACAGCGTCGTCGCCGTGCATCACGATGAACGGCTCGCCGAGACCCATGCGCGCCATGCCTTCTATGAGGAAGCGGTTGACGGACGAGCCGATGCCGAACGCGAAGAAGTTCGCGTTGCCGAGGTTCTCGCGAATCGTGCGGAACACCTGCGGCTCGACCGACACGTAGCCGTCGGTCACGGCGACGAACGTGCGCGCGTACTCACCGGCCGTCGGCATCGCGAGCGCCTGGCGCAAAGCGCCCAGGATCTCGGTGCCGCCCCCACCCTGCATGCCGTTCATGAACGCTTTGGCCTTGGCGATGTTGTCCTGGGTTGTGGCGAGGCTCTCGGGCGCGAGCACCAGGTTGCCGCCCGAGAAGCACAGGATGTTGAAGCGGTCGTCCGCGTTCATGCCGTCGAGCAACCCGTTCATCACGATCTTGGCGGTGTCGATCGGGAAGCCGCCCATCGAGCCCGACACATCGACGATGAAGATGTACTCGCGCTTGGGTCGCTCGCTCGCGGCGACGACTTTGGGCGGCTGGACCATCGCCAGGAAGAAGCCGTCGTCCTGGCCCTGACCCGGGAACAGCAGCACGCCGGTCTCAATCGCCTTGCCCGCGAGCTGATACTGCAGCACGAAGTCCTTCGTACCCGCAGCGCCCTTGTCGGTCAGCGTGATGTCGGCGATGCCGGGCTCGGTGAGGCTTGTGGAAATGGGGTGCGACGAACTCGTGACGCGCTTGATGGTCATGCCGGCGGACAAGCGCACGGCCACATCCCAGCCGTACTTGGGCTTCGCGCCAGCGTGTTGGTAGGGCGTATTGGTGAAGCTCTCGGCGGTGTTCGACTCGCCTGTATAGCGGGGGCCGACGACCGCCGGATAGACGAACTCGTAGGTGCCGCCCTCGGGCACGAGCAGCTCGGCGTAGTCCATCTCGACCCGGATGGTGTCGCCGGGGAGGATGTTCGCGACGCTCATCTGAAAGACGTTGGGGCGGCTCTGCTCGAGGAGGGAGGCGGTCTTGCCCTGGGTCTTGGCGTCATCGTAGATCTTGCGGGCGTCGTCCTTCTTGTGGATCTCGGCCACGATCTTGCGCTCGCCGACGGTCATCTGCATCGCGAACACGGCCGCACGGGTCGAACCCGGGAAGACGTAGATCGCCTCGATGGGCTTGGTGCCTTCGTTCTTATAGACCTGTGTCACGCGCACGTGCGCGATGACCCCGGCGATGGCGACATCGGCGCGTGTCTCCTTCAGCGGCAGCGCGTCGACGCCCGGGTCGGTGTTCGGTACGACGAAATAGGGTGAGTCGCTGCGGTCGCGATTCGGCTCGGGCGCGGCGAGCGTCGGCGCGGTCGCTAAGGCGACGAGGAGCATGGAAAGGGCAACAGTGGGCGGCTTCATCGGTCCTCCTGGTCGAAGCATTGAAGCTCGGGTCTACGGACGAGCCGGCACTTCGATCTCACGATCGGTTCGGGGACGCTGACTCCGCCAGCGGACACGCGTGACACGCAACGCGGACTGGGCGACGATGCGTCATGCGCTTGCCGACCGTCGTCGCGTTCGTCCTGGCCCTGGCCGTCGGCGCCGGCTGTCTCCTGCATGGGCTCGGCTTCATGGCAGGCTTCAACACGACGCCCTTGCCAGCGCTGGCGGGGCTCGCGTCGGTCGCGCCCGGAGTACCTGGCCTGGCCCTCCCGAGTCCATCGACCGGGCGCGTCTTCGTGGTTGTGGTCGACGGGCTGCGCGCCGACTTCGCGCAGCATCTGGCGCTCGCGACTCCGACCGGCGTGCCAATGGCGACCTGCCAGCTCGAGGCACTGATGCCGTCGTTCTCGCGGCCGGCCTACGTCGCGTTGTCGACTGGGGTGCCACCGTGGGCCTCGGGCGTGCAGACAAACGACCATGAGGGCGCGGTGACGCTACCTTCTATCTGGGCGGTCGCGCGCGCCGCGGGGGTGCGGACGACGCTCGTGACGGACGGCACCGAATGGTGGACCGAGCTGTTCCCGGGCGCCTTCGAGGCGGTCGAGATCGTCGCCAAGCGCGACTTCGATGCCCGCTGGGAGGCGCTCCAGTTGCCGCCGCGCGGGTCGCCGGCGCTGGTGCTGATCCACATCGTGGCGGCCGACGACGCGGCCCATGACTTCGGTACCGGCAGTGACTACGTGCAAGAGATTGCGCGGGCCGGAGAGAAGATCCAACGCATCATCGGCGACCTCGATCCCGCGCGCGACACGCTGCTCGTGACCGCCGACCACGGCCACATCTCCCGCGGCGGCCACGGCGGACCCGAGCCCGAGGTGATGGCGATCCCGCTCATCGCGTTCGGCGCTGGCGTGGTCGCGAACCCGGGGCGCACAGCGACCGATGGCAAAGAGGGTGAGCGCGCGTGGTGCGGCTCACTCATCGACCTGCCGGCCGCGATCGCGTCGCGCCTCGATGTGTCGCCTCCGGCGGCGTCGCTGGGGAGCCTCCTGCCGGTGCTCGTGCCGGTGAATGAGCGGTTCTCGGCCAAGCTGGCGGTGCAGTCGATCGCGGTCCACGATGCACTCGGATCGATGGGGATCGACGCGATCGGGCAGTTGCGCGCGCGGCCCTCGTCGGTGCGCGCGATGGGGGTCGCGTTGCTGCTCTGGTTTGGGCTGTGCCTTCTCGCGGCGTGGCTGTTCGTGGTCGGTCCGAAGCGACGTGCGCTCACAAGCGCGCTCGTGTCGGTGCTCGTGTTCGTGGCGGGCTACGCGATCCTCGAGCCGACCCTGTCGCTGTCGGCGGTGTGGCTCGAGAACCCGTGGACCTTGCGCGTGGGAGCTATCGCGGGCGTGGCGGCGCTCGTCGCGAGCCTGGTCGTGTTCCGCCGTCACGCGCCGGACGAGGCGCTGCTGCTCACCGCGCTCGGGGCTGGACTGCCCGTGTTGCTCGCGGTGGCTGCACATGGGTCGTGGTCGGCCGGCCCGGTGCTCGGCGAGCCACACGCAGCTTTCGCCATCATCGTCGCCGATCTCTTCGGAGTGGTTGGTTGCGGTGTCGCGCTCATCGCCACGCCAATCGCCATGGTCCGCGAACGACGACACGGCCGCGCCAGAGTCTGGGCGGACTGACATGGACCGCTTCGCCATCGCCCAGACCCTACGACACATCGGCACGCTCCTGGCCCTACAGGGCGCGCCGCAGTTTCGTGCGCAGGCGTACGCGAAGGGCGCCGCCGCGCTCGAGAGCGCCGAAGACTTCGATCGGTTATTGCGGTCGCAGCGGCTGACCGACCTCGCGGGGATCGGTGCCGGGCTGTCGGCGATCATCAGCGAGCTCGCGACGACCGGACACTCGGCACTCCTGAGCGAGCTCGAAGCGCAGCTCCCGCCGGGCGCGCTCGAGCTGTCGCAGATCCTCGGCCTCGAGCCGATGAAGAAGCTGCATCAGGCGCTCGGGGTCGATTCGATAGATGCGCTGGAGGCGGCCTGCGTCGCGGGCCGCGTGCGCGAGGTGCGTGGCTTCGGCGAGAAGACTGAAACGCGCCTCCTGGAAAAGATCCGGGCCCATCGCGCGCGCGGCACCGAGCTGTTGCTTGCCGATGCGAAAGCCCTCGCGAGCGAGCTGAGCGAGCATCTCGCGAGGCTCGATCCCGGCCTCGAGGTCATGGTCGTCGGTGCCGTGCGCCGCGGCATCGAGCTGGTCGATCGGATCGAGCTCCTGGTGGTGGGCGCGCTCGACCCGGTGGCCGCGCTGACGAGCTTTGCGCGGGTCGCGCGCGTCGAAGCGCCGGAAGCTACGACAGCGAGCGAGCCATTGTTTGGCGACGCCCTTCTCACTTTGCCCAGCGCGCGGGCGTGGCTCGCCGAGGGGATCTGCATCGTGCTCTGGGTCGTGCCAAGTGACGACGGGCTGAGCGAGCTCGTACGAACCGGCCCCGCGGAGCACGCAGTGGCCGTCATTTCGCGACTGCCGGCGGGCTCGCGGTCGTTCGCGAACGAGGCCGAGGTCTACTCACGCGCGCGCCTGCGCCCCACCCCACCCGAGCTGCGCGACGATCCGACGATGCTCGTAGCGAGCGACAGCGAGCTGCCCCAGCTCGTCGCGGCGACCGACATCCAGGGGCTCGTGCACTGCCACACGACCTGGTCGGACGGTCGCAACAGCGTCGCCGAGATGGCCCAGGCGGCGGCCGCGCGCGGCCTTCGCTACATCACCATCACCGACCACTCACAGGCCGCTTCATACGCCAACGGGCTCGACTTCGATCGCATGCAACGCCAGTGGGACGAGATCGACCGGGTGCAGGCGACGACGTGCATCCGCATCCTGAAGGGCGTCGAGTCCGACATCCTCGCCGACGGGGCGCTCGACTATCCGGACGCGGTGCTCGCCCGCCTCGACGTCGTCATCGCGTCGATCCATGCCCGTCACGCCCAGGCCGCACCCGAGATGACCGCCCGCGTGGTCGCGATGATGCGCCACCCGATCCGCAAGATCTGGGGCCACCCGCTCGGGCGCCTTCTGCAACGGCGCGCGCCGATCGACTGCGACCTCGACCTCATCCTCGAGACCGCCGCCGCGACCCACACCATCTTCGAGCTCAACGGCGACCCCCATCGCATGGATCTCCCGGTCGAGCTCGCGCGCCGTGCCCGCCTCCTCGGCATCCGCTTCGTCGCCTCGGTCGACGCGCACGCGACGAGCCAGCTCGGCTACCTCGACAACGCGATAACGCTCGCGCGGCGCGCGGGGCTCGCACCCGAGCACGTGCTCAATACGCTTGACCCCGACGCGTTCATGGCCGCGGTGCGCCCCTTCTGAACGGTCGAGAGTCATCCGTTCTACATGGATGACTCTCGACTGAGATCCAGCCATTGCACCACCGACGTCGGGGCGCTCCCTCCCTGCGGGCTATGCCCGCTTTGATGGTCGGTCGCATCCCCGACGCTCGGTGGCGCTTCCCCGTGAGCGTCACTCGAGAGTCATCCGTTCTAGAACCCGAGCTGGAGCTGGTTACTCTGTCGCTCCGGCCGGCGAAATGCGGTCGGGGGTTGTTCTGGCTGTGGCACATAGCCAAACCGTTGCCAGGCGCTCGTGAACAAGTCCTCGATCATGCGCCAGCGTGGGCCGGTCCCGCGCATGCGCTCGCCAAAGCGGGCATTCGATAGCTTGCCGTCGCGTGCCTCGCGGATCTGGTGGAGGACCTTCTCGGCGCGGAGCGGCAACAAGAGCCGCAGCCGCTCCTCGAAGACCTGCGCCACTGGCCCCGGCAACCGCAGCATGGTCCGGTTCGCAAAGCGCGCCCCGGCCGCCTTCGCGTCGCGTAAGAGGACCGGGATGTCGCCATCATTGAGCCCGGGGATGAGCGGCGCGAGGTTGATGCCGACCGCGATGCCCGCGTTCGCGAGCCGCTCTATCGTTTTGAGGCGACGGGCCGGCGTCGGCACATAGGGCTCGATCGCACGCGCCACATCGGGGTCCGCGAACGGCAGGCTGATCGTCACCGTGAGATGGGTCGTCTGGGCGAGCTCGGCGAGCAGCTCGACATCGCGTTCGATCAGCGTCGACTTCGTGATGATGCCGACTGGATTGCGATACTCGGCGCACACCTGGAGGCACTGGCGGGTCAGCTGCCAGCTCGCCTCGAGCGGCTGGTAGCAGTCGGTATTGCCTGACAATACAACGACTTCGCCTTTCCATCGGGGGTGGTCGAAGGCGTCCCGCAGGAGCCTCGCGACGTCTGGCTTCACGACGAGCTTGCGTTCGAAGTCGGTGCCCGCGCCGAAGTCGAGGTACTCGTGGGTCGGGCGCGCGTAGCAATAGGCGCAGCCGTGGTAGCAGCCGCGATAGGGATTGACGCTCCAGGTGAACGGGATGTCGGGGCTGTCGTTCTTTGAGAGCGCCTGGCGCGAGCTGTCGAAGAAGACCTCCAGCGTCGCCTCGGGCGGTACCCCGAGGTGCTCGACGACGGTCGAGATCCAGGGGTTCGGTGGGTTACTGACCTGGCGGAGCTGCTGGCGCGGGGTGGCGGGCTGGGTCGGGGTCGACATGTGCGAACGATGACACTGAAAGCGTGTTCAGGTCAACCCTCGTATCCCGGCAGCACGCGCTGCCGAGAGTTTCGCCTGCGTTAGATTGGCGTCGCCTTGCGGCCCGGAGGTGCATAGAGTCGCCAAGGTGGCGAGGACGCAAGAACTGGGGCAGGCGACGAGCGGCAAGCTCAGCGGCAATAAGCCCCTGGGCAACGGCACGAGCCTCGAACGTCACGGCATCCGCCTGCGGCGCTTCGCCGGCAGCGCGTTGTACACCGACAAGCTGCCCGAGCCGATCCGCGTCGCGCACTTGACCGACATACACGTCGGCCTCGTGACGCCCATGAAGGTGCAGACCGCCGGCATCGACATCGTGCTGCGCGAGAAGCCCGACATCGTGGTCATCACGGGCGATTTCGTGTGCCACAGCCACGCCTTTCTGACCGACTTGAGCGCCATCATGAAGCGCATCGACGTGCCGGTCTTCGGGGTGCTCGGCAACCATGACTACTGGGCGGGCGCTCCCGGCGTGCGCACGGCGTTGAAGCGCGGCGGTGTCGAGCTGCTCTCGAACCAGAGCACCATCATCGAGGTACGCGGCCAGAAACTACAGCTCGTAGGACTCGATGACGCCTACACCGGACACGCCGACCGTCAGAAGGCCCTCAAAGGGATGGCGCGCGACATCCCGACGCTCGGCCTCTCGCACATCGCCGAGGAGGCCGACGGCCTCTGGGCCAACGGCGTGCCGTTCGTGTTGTCGGGCCACACGCATGGCGGCCAGCTCACGGTCGCGCGTTTGAACGAATGGGCGCTCGGGCGGCTCGCGGGCCATCGCTATGTGCACGGATTGTATGGCCGCCGCGAGGCAGGTCAGCCAGGTGAGCATGGCGCGGTCTACGTGGGCGCCGGCCTTGGCGCGGCGGTGGTGCCGATTCGCATGGGCGACCGCGGCAATCGCGAGATCGCCATCTTCGAGCTCGGCCTGCGGCCCGGGCAGGTGCCCGAGCACCACGCGGAGCAGCTGGCCTTGAACCCGCCGAGCCAGGTCGCCGAAGAGCTCGCCCGGGCCTTGGCCCACGAGCGATTCCAGGCGCGCCGGAAGCGCCGCTTCCACGCCCCGCGCGAGCAGTGAGACAGTAGCCTCGGACCGCATACGGTAGACCGCACACGGTCTATAGGACGAGCGTCTGGCTGTACGTGTTGGCGGCGTTGCCAGCCGGGAACACGGAGCGCTCGAGGATGGCCTTGATGCAGCGCGACTTGTTGCCGCTGTTGGTGCCTTCGACCAGCGTGTTGTTGGTCTTGCCGGTCGCGGTCACTGTGAAGACGACCTTGACCCGCTCCTGCGTGTCGTCACTGCACTTGGCGAACTGGGCCTTCTTCTTGCCGAAGGCGAGCGCCACGTCTTCGGCCAACGTCCCGGCGACCGCGGCTTTCTTCGCGGCCGCATCGGCCACCGCCTTGCGGGCCGCCTCGCCGGGATCGAACACGACCCGGGTCTCGCTCTTGCCGATCTCGTCTTCGGTCAGCGCCGCGAACTGCTCCGGCGTGAGAGCGGCCCTCTTCGGGTCCACCGTCGGAACGACCAACGTCACTTTGTCGCCCTTGTTGAGCTTTGCTTCGACCTTTGGATTCTCCGGCAACACCGGCGCGACTTCCGGCGGTGACTCGGTCCGCACAGGGAGCGGTGCGGGCGTCGGGTCATGGGCGGCTTCGCGGCGCACGACCGATTCGTAGGGCTTGCGCGTCGGCGCCGCATCCTGAGCGATACGCTCCGTCCGTGGTGGCCCACTCGTGAGAATCACGACCAGTGCGCCCGCGGCGAGCAGCCCCACCGCCAGCCAGATCCAGCGCTTCTTGTGCGAGCGTTCGATCCGCGCAACGACCGAAAATTCTTGACGCAACGCCGCGAGCTCGGCGTGCATTGCGGCGGGTGGTGTGCGGGAGCTGTCGCTCTTCGGTTCGGGGAAATCGAAGATGTCGACGGGCGTGCGCGTGGGCAAGCCAGCCACCGAAGCCGCAGGGGCCGGGACGGGTTCGACGCTCGCAAGCAGGTCGATCGATGGCGGCTCGATAGCAAGACTCAGCGGCGCAACGAGCGGGGACGGCGCAACGATTGGCGACGGGAGCTCCGGCACGCGTGCAAGCGAAGCAACCGGCAACAGGCCGACGCCCGCGCCCACGCCCACGCCCACGCCTGCTTCCGCCCGCGCCTTCGCCCGCGCCTTCGCCTCCGCTTCCGCCCGCGCATCCGCTTCCGCCCGAGCCCGCGCCTCCGCTTCCGCCCGCGCCTTCGCTTCCGCCCGCGCCTTCGCCTCCGCTTCCGCCTCCGCTTCCGCTTCCGCCCGCGCCTCCGCTTCCGCCTTCGCTTCCGCCCGCGCCTCCGCTTCCGCCCGCGCCTTCGCCTCCGCTTCCGTCCGCGCCTCCGCTTCCGCCCGCGCCCGCGCCTCCGCTTCCGCCCGCGCCTCCGCTTCCGCCCGCGCCTGCGCCTCCGCTCGCGCCCGCGCCTCCGCTTCCGCCCCCGCCCCCGCCCCCGCCTGCGCCTCCGCCTCCGCCCCCGCCCTCGCCTCCGCTTCCGCCCGAGCCCTCGCTTCCGCTGCCGCCTGCGCCTCGTCC
>Ga0105044_10001388_pt1 | contig 32186 bp, 24 predicted proteins | sample MAT01_FD_78092 | JGI IMG/M metagenome (GOLD analysis project Ga0105044, IMG submission 78092) | Freshwater microbial communities from Lake Fryxell liftoff mats and glacier meltwater in Antarctica - MAT-01 | ecosystem: Environmental > Aquatic > Freshwater > Ice > Liftoff microbial mat | place...
ATGGAAATACTACAAAAATATTTTGCGGATTTTACAGAAACCCAGCTACAACAATTGGCAGCTTTAAAAGAATTGTATACAGAGTGGAATGAAAAAATCAATGTGATTTCACGCAAGGATATGGATAATTTTTATGAACATCATGTACTACATTCCCTTGCCATTACTACACAATTTGATTTCGCACCAGATATGCAGGTGATGGATTTAGGCAGTGGTGGTGGATTCCCCGGCATTCCACTGGCTATCTTTTTTCCGGAGACGCAGTTTCATTTGGTAGATAGTATCAATAAAAAACTAAAAGTTGTAAATGAAGTAGTTGCTGCCATTGGGTTACAAAACGTAACCACCCAACATTGCAGGGCTGAAGAAATCAAGAACCGAAAGTTTGATGTGGTAGTATCGAGGGCTGTTGCGCCATTGAAAGACCTCTGGTGGTGGAGCAAGCCTCTATTAAAAAAAGGAAGCAAACCAAGCGGCTTAATCTGTCTTAAAGGAGGCGATTTGGCCAAAGAGATTTTTGAGAGTAACTGTAAACCAAGAATTTGGGAAATAGAAAAGATTTTTGACGAGCCTTTTTTTAAAGAAAAATTTTTGTTGCAGGTTGCCATTTAAGATAAAACCTGTTGAATGGCGACATATACCCACTTTAGGGTATTGCGTATTGATTATTTTTTTATCACCTTTACCGTTATGGATATTTCAGTAGCTATAGTTGAAGATAACAATGATATTCGCAATGCGCTTGAGCAGATCATAGACATGGCGAATGGATATACACTGGCAGGGTCCTGTGTGAATGGTGAGGAAGCCCTCATCAATATCCCCCATTTTAAACCAAGGATTGTGCTAATGGATATTAATTTGGGTGGTATTAATGGCATTGAAGTAGTAAGGATATTGAAAGAGGAGCATCCTGAAATTTTATTTATGATGTGTACGGTGTATGAAGAAGATGAAAAGATTTTTGAGGCTTTAAATGCAGGTGCCAGTGGGTATGTTTTAAAAAAGACTGCCCCAGACAAATTACTGGATGCCATTAAAGAATTATATGAAGGTGGAGCTCCGATGAGCAGCCAGATTGCCAGAAAGGTGGTAACTACGTTTCAAAATAAAACGGTCACTTCAGCCTCTAACGGAATATTGGATCTACTTTCAAGAAGGGAAAAGGAAATACTGGAAATGCTTTCAAAAGGTTTGTTATATAAGGAGATTGCAGATCAATTATCCATCAGTTCGGAAACGGTTAGAAAACATGTGTACCATATCTACGAAAAATTACACGTAGGAACACGGATTGAAGCCGTTAATAAATTCTTTGGCAGGTAATTCGATTGTTAAAAAAATAATGAATAAAGAAAACTTCAGGCTATCCTGAAGTTTTCTTTTATTATAAGAATTTCCACATCCAAAAATCTGTTTGAGGAGTACTGCCAATCGGAAAATCATGGGTATGGCCCGAGTTTACAAAACCATATTTTTCGTAAAATTTTTGCGCCCTTAGGTTATGTTCCCACACTCCCAGCCAGATAACTTCGTACTGATTATTTACCGCATACTGTATTGCAAAATCCATTAAAAGCTGTGCAACTCCTTTACCATGAAAATCCTTTGAAACATAAATCCTTTTAAGCTCGACAGCCTTCCATTCTTTCATTAAAGGCAAGTTGCGGTAATCCTCCATGAAACGCAGATAGCCTATTACATTCCCTGCCGATTCTGCCAGATAATAAAAATCATGCTCGTTGGATAGCTCAGCCTGCACCAGTTTTAAATTAAAATATTCTTCCAGAAACGATTGCATGTCCTGTTCTGTGCAGGTACCTTTAAAAGTTTCGTAAAAGGTTTGGCTGGCTATGGCTGAAAGCGAAAAAGCATCCGCCAGTGTTGCACGTCTTATTGTTATTTCCATAAATTATTAGCCCCATTTTCTTTTTAAAATAAAGAGACAGGTTGATCAAAAGATTGCAAAACTTACCTCTCTTGTTGGTAAAAAACAAGTGCTAACATTCGTCTTATTCAAGATGATACATACATTACCAATTAATTTGCAACAGGTTGTTGCGCTGGTCAATATCAGCCAAACGTTTTGTGGGATCTATTTCTACTTTTTTCAAATCGGTTAGTCGCTTTTTAAATTCTACAATATATGTAGGGTGCGTCCATCTCCAGACTTCATGCGCTTCTCTTTTTTCATCCTTATTCTCCGGTGCCTTTGAATCATACATCAGGTTAAGTGGAATGTAGTGCATCTCTGTGGAGCCATCCTTGAATGTAAGCTGTAAATCAACAGGCATTGGCATTTTACCCTTTCTAAGCAAACGGATTTTTGATACGCCTCCTTCCTCCCACAAACTATCTATCCCGTAATCAATAGTTTTGGTAGTGTTACACCAGTACTCTTTATACCAGTCTAATTTGATGCCGCTCACGTCTTCTGCAAGTTTTATGAAGTCATTGGAATTAGGATGTTTAAAACGCCATTGTTTATAATATTCCAATAATATTTTATCCCGCATTTTTGCGCCTACAATGTACCCAAGCTGTTCCATAAATACAAGGCCCTTTGAGTAAGAAGCAATGCTATAGGCTGCATTGGTTTCAAAATGATCAGCGTGTGTAGTAAGTGGTTCTTCCAAACCACTTTTTGCTATAAAATAATAAGATTGATAACTACCAAAGTGTTCTGAAGGCAATAAGGCAGCAAGCGAATCCAACGTCTTCATGTAAGCTGTGTTATCACTATATTTCACTTTTATAAATTTCTCCCGGTAATAGGCTTCTACCTGGTCTGTAGCAAATTCGGTAAAGCCTTCGTCCATCCAGCCATACAGGCTTTCATTGGTGCCCAGCATCATCTGGTACCAACTGTGCATCCACTCATGAAAGACGGTTCCCAAACTTGGGCCACTTAACAAGGTTGCCATTGGGTATTCCATTCCTCCGTCTCCACCCTGGATAAATGAATATTGGGGATAAGGATATTTACCAAACTTTTCCTCTATAAAAGGTAACACCAATACTGCTGCATCTGCAACTCTATTCCATGCCGTATCATTTTTTGCATCCTTTTCCCGATAATTATAAATTACGTTTAAAGTTGGTCCGCCATTGGGCATTTTCCTTACCAGATGAACATAATCAGGATCAGCAGCCCACATAAAATCATGCACATTGTTTCCTACAAAATGCCAGGAGCGTTTAGCCTTTGTTGTTAGCTTCAATTCAGTCCCTGGTTTATCATATCCCCAGCCAATTTCAGCAGCATTTACCAAAACACCGGTTCCGCCCAATTTGTATATTTTATCGATGGCAATCGTAACATCAAAATCGCCCCATACGCCGTAAAATTCACGGGCTACATACGGTGTTGGATGCCATCCTTCATAATCATATTCACAAAGTTTTGGATACCACTGACTCATACTAAAACGCACGCCTGTAGTAGGATTATCTCTGCCGCTCCGGCGAACCTGCAAAGGCACCTGTGCCTCAAATTCCATATCAAACACAACTTTTGTTTTAGGTGCAATTGCCTGTGTAAGATTAACTTCCAGAATCGTTTCATGATACTTAAAAGGTTGTGGAACACCATTCATTTTCAGAGAGATGATTTTTTGATAACCGATCTCATCTTCTTTTAATTTACTGATCCTGTCCTCCACCCTGGTGTCCCAGTCTGGCTTGCCGTTTATCAGAATTTTCCCCAACTCCCGGCTCCGCACATCCATATTGCTGTTGGGCTGAAATGCATTGAAAAATAAATGATAAAAAACTTTTTTCAGCGCATCCGGTGAGTTATTGGTGTACGCCAATTTTTGCTTTCCGGTAAACCTGTTTGTTTGAACATCCATATCAATATTCATTGTGTATTTAACCTTTTGCTGCCAGCGGTTAGGTTGGGCAATTGATGACATACTAAGTATTACCAAAGAAACAAATACAAAGATTAGTTTATTCATTTTATAAATTTAAGATGGACAAAATTCTGGAAAGAGATTTGAAACTAAACGTTAAAGAGCCAAAGTACTTTAAAAATAAATCCTGATTCTAATCCGGAAAACAAAATCTGGAGCCTGTTATACCGGCATTAAACAGTTACTTTAATTGAGATTTTTATCTGGTTGTCTGGTTGTTAAAACTTTCGCAGCATTACAGGGGTTTTAAAAAAGTTTCAACTCTCTGCTTAATCATTTTTCCCTTCCACTACAATTACTATTTCGCCTTTTACTGGCTTTGCATCAAAATGATCATGCACGTCCTGCAAGCTGCCCCTTTTATTTTCTTCAAATTTTTTGGTCAGTTCCCTGCTTACACAGCATTGTCTTTCTGCGCCGAAATATTCAATAAAATTTTTGAGCGTTTTTACCAGGCGCATTGGGCTTTCATAAAAAACCATGGTTCTTTCTTCTACCGCCATTCGTTTAAAAAAAGTCTGACGGCCCTTTTTTAAGGGAAGAAATCCTTCAAAGCAAAAGCTGTTCATAGGCAATCCGCTATTGACCAGTGCAGGCACAAATGCAGTGGCACCCGGAAGACATTCTACCCTGATATCGTTTTTAACGCATTCTCTTACCAGCAAAAATGCAGGATCGCTGACGCCCGGTGTTCCTGCATCTGTAAGCAATGCCATCGTTTTACCGCCTTGCATCTGCTCTACCAAATGATGAATTATTTTATGTTCGTTGTGCTGGTGATAAGGCGTGATCGGCTTTTGAATCTGGTAATGTTGCAATAATACAGAAGATGTTCGGGTATCTTCCGCCAAAATCAAATCCACCGATTTCAAAATATCAATTGCCCGGAAAGTAATATCTGCCAGGTTGCCGATTGGAGTGGGAACTAAGAATAATGACATACTCTGCTAATGTGATAATGTGCTAATATGCTAATTTGCTAATAAAATTGAATTGTTCTGAATTAGCGAATTAGCATATTATTGAATTAGCTAATCAATGAATGGTTATTTCGAACATTTCCATCACAGGATTTGCCAATAATTTCCGGGCTGCTTCCTGTGCAATTTGCTCGGCGGATTCTACTGTATCCGCTTCTATTTGCAGGCTAATATTTTTCCCGATTCTTACATCTTGTATAGTGCTTAAACCTAAATTTTGAAAGCCCCCTAATACAGCTTTACCTTGTGGATCCAGCAGTTCTTTTAACGGCATTACTTTTACCTGTGCAGTGAAGATCATGTTGTTGTTTTGTTTTTGAAGAGCAAAGATAAAATAATGTAGGCAATGAAAATAACCGGAATTGAAAGCCATTTTAAAAGCAGGATAGCGATCAAACCAATTGTAAGTAAAACAACCTTGGGTAAATTGTTTTTCAGTGTATAGTCTTTGAACTTCATGGCCATCAGTGGCAAATTGCTCACCATCAGCCAGCTCAAGATAATGATCAACGAATACAATACCCATTTGTTGATCAGCCACTGGTTAATATTAACCAACCCTCCGCCATAATGCAACATCAAAGGAAAGGAAGCTACCAACAGGCCAACTGCGGGTGTCGGAACGCCTTTGAACCCATGAGACTGTGTTGGATCCAGGTTGAATTTAGCCAACCGGTAAGCCGATGCACAACTTAAAATGAATGCCGGCAATAGCCAAAGCATAGAGGCATCCAATCCATTTTCTTCCCGTATTAAACTGATGCGCAACAGTTGGTATAATATTACACCCGGGGCTACGCCAAAACTTACAACATCTGCCAATGAGTCCAGTTGCTTTCCCATTTCAGATGAAACATTAAACACTCTTGCAACAAAACCATCAAAAAAATCTACGATAGCAGACACAAATATGAAAATTGCGGCGTAGGAAAGCTTTTCTGGTATATTGAAACTGCTTGTAAAATCATCATTGGTATAAAGGATGACACTTTCAGTTTGCAATGCAAATACGATTGCAATACATCCAAAAAAAAGATTGAGCAGGGTAAAAATATTAGGTATTTGTTTCATAATGAAAAAGCCTAACACAACTACAGAAAACTGCCAGTTGTAAGGCCGTTATTGGTTTATTGAAATTTTAAAATACAAGGTCTATCATTTAATCGAAACCTGAATTATTTTTATAGCTTTTTTATCCTGAAAGTATTTCTCTTAAAACAAATACCTACTGTTTGGTAAAAGCACCACAAAGAAAAAATGTTTGAGCACCGAAAGCTATGAACGCTAACCTTCTAAAAGTTAAGCAGGTACTTTAAAGCCGGGCTTATTCTATCACTAAATTCAAAAACATTGAAAGCGGAAATGTCCGGTATTATTGATTCGCAACATTAAACTGATTATTTAATAATGAATGCAAAATAAGAGATGCGTAACCTTTGCTTAACGTTTCATCAAAGTCTCAATTTCTTCAACAGTGATGGGAATATTTCTCATTAGATCCTTATTCCCATTGCGTGTTATCCAAAAATTGTTTTCAATGCGAATACCCATTTTTTCTTCTTCAATGTAAATACCCGGCTCAATTGTAAATACCATTCCTGCCTTAATGGGCGCTGTTCTGGTACCCAAATCATGTACATCTATTCCCAAATGGTGTGAAATTCCATGATATAAATATTTGCGGTAAGCCTTGTTTTCGGGATCTTCATTCTTAACATCGGATTTATTTAGCAGCCCAATCTTTTGAAAAATTATGTTTGCTTCGTTGCCTACTTTCTCAGTGTAATTGATGATACTAATGCCTGGCTTTAAAATGGATGCAGCATAATGATGCAAATGCAAACAGGCATTGTAAACTTCCTTTTGCCGCTTGGTAAATTTACCATTTACGGGTACAGTTCTGGTGAGGTCGGCGCAGTAATTTCCATACTCGGCACCAAAATCCATCAATATTAATTCGCCATCCTTACACTCCTGGTTATTTTCCACATAATGCAATGTTCTTGCATGATCGCCACTTGCAATGATGGAGCCATAAGCCGGACCGGTAGCCCGATTACTTAAAAACGAATGGTATATCTCTGCTTCGATTTCATATTCATTTACACCGGGTTTAATAAACCGCAATAATCCCCGGAATGTAACCTCGGTAATATCGATTGCTTGCTGCATTATCTCAATTTCAAGTCCTGTTTTTATTGCACGCAATTCCTTTAAAATTTTAGCGCTTCGTTTATAGTTGTGCAACGGATAACGCATCCGCATCATTTCTGCAAAACGATAATCCCTTACTGGAACGAGGTTTGCCTTTCGATCATTTTCGTTGGTATTTAAGTAAATCGTATCCGCCCAATGAATCCACGGTTGCAGCAAACTATCCAATGCATCAAGCCATACAATTGTTTTGATTCCGGAAATAGCGGTTGCTTCATTAGCCCGTAACCGATGCCCATCCCATTTTTCTTTTATTTCATTGGGGCGAACCAATACCAGCACCTCTCTATATTTAGGATCGGGATTATCCGGACATAAAACCAGCATGGAATCCTCCTGTTCAATACCGGTTAACCAGATCAAATCGGAGTTTTGTTTAAACCGGTGTAACTGATCCGCATTAGTAGGTAATTCATCGTTGCTGTTAAAGATAGCAATGGATTGTTTATCCATTTTTTCGATAAAGCGTTTACGATTTTGAATAAACAAATTGGCATTTAGCGGAAGATATTTCATTGATTACAATTTATGAGTTGCAAGATAGTACTGTTAAATTAAAATGAGATTTGTAGAAAAAAGTACCATGATTACAAAGTTAAATGCCCCCGCTTTTAACGGTACTATTTTTTTGACATGCAGTAAAGGAAGTTCGAAAATATCTTTAACAAGCAGCATTAGATATCCATTTCTGGTATATTGCCTTCAACTATAATTCTACCGGCAGTTTTTGCAATAATTTCATCAATACTCACGCCCGGGGCTCTTTCCAGCAGTTTAAATCCATCTTTCGTGATATCAAGCACGGCCAGCTCGGTAACAACTTTTTTTACACAACCAACACCTGTTAGCGGAAGTTGGCATACAGGTAATAATTTCGATTCCCCTTTTGGGTTAGTATGCATCATGGCTACAATAATATTTTTTGCACTGGCCACCAGGTCCATCGCCCCACCCATCCCTTTTACCATTTTGCCAGGAATTTTCCAGTTGGCTATATCGCCCTGCTCGCTTACTTCCATTGCGCCCAATATCGTTAAGTCTACCTTACCAGCCCGGATCATTCCAAAGCTCATAGCACTATCAAAAAATGCAGAACCAGGTATCGTAGTAATGGTTTGCTTTCCGGCATTGATCAGGTCGGGGTCTTCTTCGCCTTCTACAGGAAATGGTCCCATACCCAATAATCCATTTTCGCTTTGCAACACTACATTTAATCCAATGGGAATATAATTGGCAACCAACGTAGGAATACCGATACCTAGATTTACATAGTATCCATCTTTTAGTTCTTTTGCAAGGCGCCGTGCGATCTGGTTCTTATCTAACATTGACACAATTTAGAGACATGCTTAAAAAAATCATTTACTTAACAATAACATAGCAAACAAATTTATCTGGTTTGCTGAATTAAAAAATCTTCCCTTCTAATTTACAAATCAACTATTTTCCTAACGGTTCGTTGTTCTATTCTTTTTTCATAATTGGTTCCTTTAAATATTCTGTGTACGTAAATTCCGGGGGTATGAATGTGATCAGGATTTAATTGGCCTGGAGGCAACAATTCTTCTACCTCTGCAATTGTAATTTTACCCGCCATGGCCATCAATGGATTAAAATTTCTGGCTGTTTCCCGGTAGACAAGGTTTCCATCAGTATCTCCTTTCCATGCCTTTACAATTGCATAATCCGCATCAAATGCAAGTTCCAATAAATAGCTTTTATTATTAAATACTCGGATCTCTTTACCAATTGCAACTTCAGTACCAACGCCGGCAGGTGTAAAAATTGCAGGCATACCATAACCGGCTGCCATGCATCTTGTAGCCAAAGTGCCTTGTGGTATCAATTCCACTTCCAACTCGCCGCACAGTAATTGTCGCTCAAACTCTGCGTTCTCGCCAACATAGGATGAAATCATCTTTTTTACCTGCCGCTGCTGTAGCAATAATCCTATACCAAAGTCATCTACACCCGCATTATTGGAAATGCAGGTGAGATTTTTTATACCCGACTTTACAAGAGCGCTGATGCAGTTTTCCGGAATGCCACACAATCCAAACCCTCCCAACATTAAAATGGCTCCATCCGCAACGTCTGCTATTGCATCATTGGCATTATTAAAAACTTTATTCATGGAGAATATTTATTTTAAAAAATGAATCAGCAAATTACATTAATTAACAATGTTCCTGATACATAAAAAATTTTATATAAATACATAGCAAGTAAAGATTTCAATACTTTTTTAAAGCATCAAAAAACAATAAAAATCACTAAGCGTCGCTGGAATCTAGCTTTAAATAGGCTGTTTATCCAAAAAGAATTAAAATATAAAATAGAGTCCTAAATAAATATTATTTTTCATTGACTATATTTACGTCTTTATATGTACAAAATACTTAGAATACATAATAGGCTTATAATTGGAGGACCTTCGTTAAATGTTACACTTCTGTCTACAAACTTAAAGCCTGAATTTGAGACTAAGTTAATTGTTGGCAAGAAGGATCCTCATGAAAAAGATGCCGGTTATATAGCTGAACAGTTAGGAGTTACGCTGGTAGAAATTGTTGAAATGCGAAGAAACATATTACCTATAAATGACATAAGAGCATACTTTAGAATTAAGAAGATTATAAAAGAGTACAATCCTGATATTGTACATACCCACGCTTCCAAATCAGGGGCGATTGGCAGGTTGGCAGCCAGTGCCTGTAATGTAAAATTAATTGTACATACTTTTCACGGCCATGTTTTTCACTCCTATTTTAATAAAGCAGTTTCATCACTCATTGTGTTGTTTGAAAGATATTTGGCTAAGAAAACAAATGCGATCATCGCAATAAGTGATTTACAAAGAAAGGAGTTATTGGAGGTTTATAAAATAGCTCCGGCAGAAAAAATATTCACCATTCCTTTAGGCTTTAGTCTGGAAAAATACTCAAAAAATCAAAGCAAAAAAAGAGTCCTTTTCAGAGAGAAATACGGATTCGATTCCAATGAAATCATCATTGGAATTATTGGTAGAGTTGTGCCAATTAAAAACCACAAAATGTTTGTTGAAGTAGCCTCCATCATTAAAAAAAAGTATGGCACTGGTATTAGATTTGCGGTTATTGGAGATGGCGAATCTGTCCCTTTGGTTGAAAAAAAATCGTTGGAAATGGGTTTAAGCTATTCGTATTTTGTAACTAATCCTAAAAGCATCACAGATATTGTTGTAACATCCTGGGAAACTGAAATTGACCAGGTTTTAGGCGGACTGGATATCGTAGTACTAACTTCCTATAATGAGGGTACTCCTGTTTCTTTGATTGAAGCACAAGCGGCCTTTAAGCCTGTTGTTTCTACTGATGTGGGAGGCGTAAGAGATGTAATAACACATGGGGAAAATGGCTTTATAACTGCTGTAGATGATGTTGAATCATTCGCCAACTATCTAAGTGTTTTAATAGAAAACAAAGACCTGCGTAACGTGATGGGAAATAAGGGTTACAATTCCGTTATAAATAAATATTCAAAGCAGCGGTTGATCGATGATGTAAAAAAACTATATCTGGATTTTTTAGAAAAGGAAGATTAAAATTGCGTTTACAAACTATTTGAGTACAACAATCCCATTGAGCCTATTCAGTTTTCTTATTATATTGTTTTTCCAGCATTTTCGACCGGTCCCTTTCGGCTTTTGCGGTAATGCTGTCTAGTATAATCTTCATTTGATCAGCATGAGCAATATAGTAATCATAGCTCTTGTAAAAATCAACTTTAGTGATTTTATGGATTGCGAAAATTTTGTTTTGCAACTGCATATTTTCCATTGAGGGATTTTTTACCGAGTCTTTCTTAATAAACTGTTCGCTAAATACATCTGCACCGATAATATCCCACATAACTGCCTGCATTTTTTCCTTGGGGAGAATCCCTGAACTTTTGCTTTTATTATTTGAACAACCCAATATACAAAACAACAATATCGTACAGAATACTCCTTTCATTATTTTAATTCTTCTTTATATCTGATTGCATTGGTTATATCCAGTTTTTGTAAAAGATCCGAAGCCCTTAATTTATCCTGCTGAGGTGCCTTGGAAAAGATCTTTATTAATTCATTTGACTTACCCTGAAAAAAAAACTGGATTATCATTGTATTTTGATTGTCTGCGTTGAAATTACTAAGCAGGTTGATAACGTTTAACATTTCAACCCTTGCTGTAGTTTCGTCCTCATACATTTTATCCATAGCCTGCCGGTAATAGGCGTAATAAATATCATGTATAATTGTGTACCTGCTATTCATCATATTTTCTACCAGCCAATATCGGTTTCTCTTTCCATCAAAAGCCTTCCATCCGGCGATTCCTCTTGCCTCTGGTGCATTGTTTACAATATTTTGAGCCTTTAAAAAATAAATATCACCGCCACGGGGTGAAAACGAGTCGTAATTAAAGGCAATGATGATGTTTGCATAGTAGGCAAATAAAGCAGTAAGGTTGGAGGCCAATGGGTCTGTACCCGCCACCCTGTTTTCATTGAATTCAAGTTGTTGAAACTCTATGTACTTAAAATTAACATCCTCATCCTGAAAATTAATCAGCGGGCATAAATAGGAGGTATTTAAAACGGGACGTGCCGCTTGAATAGTCAAAGATGCCGTGTAGACATTGACATCATTTGTTGGTTGCAGATTTAAAAAAAAGCTGCAATCAATTTTTTCATTCACAACAAAAACATCTTTCGTCCATTTTCGATTATTTAAGAAGGTGTTTAAAGCTGTCTGCAGGGTCTGAAAAACGTTCTTATTAACAGTTGGGCCAATTCGGCTACTGTTAACTGTTACCCTGGCATTTAATTCCTGTGCAGATAAAGAATTCAGCACTAGCAAAGAAAATACTAACAATTTGAACCTAATTTTCATTGTACAATTGAATGATGGCGTTAACAATATCCTTTGCCACAGCTTCTTTTGACTTGGTATCAAAAGACTGCGTGTTGCCTTTTCGGTCAAAAATCGTTATTCTATTCGTGTCAAAACCAAAACCTGCACCCTCATCGTTCAAGGAATTTAGCACAATCATATCTGCATTTTTTTCCACCAACTTCTTTTTAGCATGTACTTCTTCGTTATTGGTCTCCAATGCAAATCCTATTAGTAGTTGATTGTTGGTTTTAATTGTTCCCAAATGCTTCAATATATCTTTTGTCTTTTTAAAAACGATCGATAGGTCTTCTGTTGATTTTTTAATTTTCTCCAGTTCAATATTTACCGGAGTATAATCAGCAACAGCGGCACTCATGACAGTTATGTCAGCCTGCTTAAAGATAGATACACAGGCCTCAAACATTTCAGATGCGGTCTTCACATGTATGACGTGGTCGAAGTCAGGTAAAGGCAATCCTGTTGGACCAATGACTAAAGTTACTTCAGCACCTTTACTTTTCAATTCATGGGCGATTGCAATGCCCATTTTACCAGATGAATGGTTTCCAATAAACCTCACTGGATCAATTTGTTCATAGGTAGGGCCAGCAGTTACCAATGCACGCTTACCTTTAAAGGGTAAATCACTATTGAAAAAAATATTCAACCAACCTAAAATAGACTCAGGTTCTGCCATCCTTCCCTCCCCGACTAAGCCACTTGCCAATTCTCCGGACTCAACTGGTAAAATCAGATTACCATAAGACTCAATTTGTGAAAGGTTCCTTTTAGTTGAGCGGTGTAACCACATATCTTCGTCCATTGCAGGAGCCACAGCTACTTTACAAGTTGATGAAAGATATACCGCCAGTAATAGGTTATCGCATATGCCAGCAGCCATCTTAGCAAGTGTATTACAACTAAGAGGGGCTATAAGCATTATATCAGCCCATCTCCCAAGGATTACATGGTTAGACCAGGCGTCGTTGTTTGCAAGATCCGAAATAACTGGATTTTTAGAAAGTGTTGAAAGAGTTAAGGGTGAAATAAATTCCTTAGATGCCGGGGTCATAATTACCTTCACTTCTGCACCTGATTTTATCAATAGTCTTGTCAGTATTGCAATCTTGTATGCTGCGATACTTGCGGTAACTCCTAATAATATTTTTTTTCCTTTCAACATAAAAAACGACGGATAAAACCGTCGTTAAAAATATAACATCTAAATGAAATTAATTGCTAATGATTCCTACGAAACGAACTAACTGAAAAGATCCTCTTCATTCTTGCGGAAATAAATTTTATCCTCAATAAACTCCTGGGAGGCCAAGAGTGCTGGATTGGGCATACGCTCATAAGCTTTAGAGATTTCAATTTGCTCTTTATTCTCATGAATTTCCTCCAGGCTATCAGTATGACTTGCAAATTCCTCTAACTTATTATGCAACTCTTCTCTAATAGTAATGTTAATTTGGTTAGCTCTTTTTGCGATAATCGCAATAGATTCATACAAATTACCAGTTTTCTCTTTTAAATCAAAGAGACTTTTTGGCTCTACCACACTGCTCGTACTAGAGCTTAGTTGTCGTCTTAATTTGCTCATTTTGTATTTCTTTAATATTATTTTGACTTAAATTACTTATTTCTCTGGCCTCATCCAGTAATGCACTTTCAGGAAAGCGATCTACAAAATCCTGAAACTCGCTTACAACCTTTTCAAACCGCTCAGATTGTTTTTCAAGTACGCTTAGTTTAGCAAATCTATAAAAAGACTTGATTGTATTTAACTTATACCGATCACCGGATTTTGATTCAGGGTGGTTATTCAATAACCCACCATAGGCAATTGCGGCGGCTCTATATTGACCAACTTTAAAATAGAGATCTGCTGCTCTCAATTCCTTAATTTCCAAACGTTCCCTACATTTATCTATGATAGCAGTAGCTTCGGGTATTCTTGAAGAACCTGGATGGGTATTTATAAAAGACTGCATCACCCCAATTGATTTTGAGGTATTGGTTTGATCAAGATCAACTTTAGGCACCTGCTTATAAAAACAAAGGGCATGCATGAAGTCAACCTCCTCAGCTTTAGTACTATTGGGAAATACCTCTAAAAATCCTTTGAAAAAGTTTTCGGCATCCCGATAGTTTTTCAAATAATAAAAACAATAAGCGTCTTTATAATACAACTCTTCAAATTTATCGGTTCCTTTAAAGACAGGATAAAGTTCCTCGTATAACTGCTGGGCCTGCCGATATTTTTTTTCTTCAAAAAATTTATCAGCCATACCCAACTTATACTCCACATCCTTACTCTTCATAATCTTGCTATACTTATTACAAGAAGAAAGCCCCAATACAAATGTGATTGCTATTAATGACAGTTTTAAAAATCTCATATAAGATTGCGAAATTAGTGATTTTCATTCAAATATCTCGGCAAATTATAAGACATCCAAAAAGAAGGAGTTAAGGTTTTCAGAATTCATCCACTTCCAATATTATGCAGCATTTCAGTTAGACAAAATCACATCAAAAAATGGCAAAGCCGCTATGATCGACGCTTAGATTACCTGTCGCTTGTAAAGGTCTATCAATACCAGACTGTTTTAAAAATGCAATTCATTACTACTATACTAATAAAAAAACCTCCCAAGATAGGGAGGTCTTTTTAAGCAAAAAATTAAAGACTTAGTTAGATTTTATGTCAATAGTGTTCGCATCACCACCACCAATATTTTTATCAGTCATAATTCTATCTCCACTAACACCAAGTGTTTCAACAATGTAATTTTTAACAGCATCCAATTTTTTATCTGCTAGAGATTGTTGAGCTTTCGAAGCGCCTGGATACGCTGTAATGGTTATCGTACAAGTAGGATTATCTTTTAGTTTAGATGCAACTGTAGCTAACATTGCCTTAGCATCTTTGCTCAAACTTGTAGACTTCATTGAAAGACTTGGATAGTCAACGGGACAATTTGAGACTACTGTCTTTGCCATTAAATCTTTGATTTCAGTGCAACAAGCTGGCTCAGGGCATTTACCAACACCATCAGCGTCAACTGGTTGACATTCCGTAGGAGTGATTAATTGCTTATCCTTGAAATCAGGAACACCATCTCCATCAGTATCTTTAGTTACACCATGAGAATCAACCGGAGCACCCGCTGGCGTATTTGGCTCTCTATCTAATTGATCGGTAACACCATCACCATCTGTATCATCAAAAATCGGTTTAGGTAATTTCATGTGCTTTGGATTGTTCAATTCACTGTAGGCATAATCCAAAGGATTTACCCACCACAATGGTTGAACAGATTTTGCACCTAAGTTAAAATTAACTCCGAGAGAAAGAAAATTCCATGAATCAAAGTCACGGGTTTGAACCGCATCTCCAACAGCAGACTCCTGCCATTGTGAACCATCCATCAAGTCTGTTTTCACAAAAGAATGACGATCCTCTAAAGCTATATTAATTCTATTGCTTAGCTTAAATGCTATGCCCGCTAAAACAGTTCCAGAAGGCTTCAATGTATTTTTCCCCATTTTTGGACGACGGGTTCCTTCGTTTTGAGCAGGAGTTTCATAGGTATTATCCATATTATCTTTTAAAGCTTTCAGTACATCTTTTCTATTTTTATAAACACCAGATGCAGACACCTGACTAGCAAATACGGATGCATATGTACCGCCGCTAGCATTTAACGCATTGACCATGGTGTTATATAGCGTGAAGCCTACACCAGCTCCACCATAAAACAAAAATCCTGTCTTTTGCTTGTGGAAACGTACATTGTTTAAAGTAATAATTCCTTGCAGGGACAGGTCTTGAACATTCGTTTTGTAATTTTGAAAAATCGGGTTGAGAGCTCCTCCGTTCAGAGTAGCTAAATCTCCTGTTCCTGTCCTTATCACAGGATTATAACCAGTTCCGGACAAATTTCCAGGATAAGCAACATTACCTGTTCTCAGCCATGCTGGATTTTTTTGATAGTTAATTGATTGATTCCAGTTCATTCCTTTTGCATTTCCATTTACATACTGCAATCTCAATGAAAATACATAACCCATTGCTTTTCTAACATGTGCTTCAAAACCCAAACTTGGGATTCTTGCTGGTATATCGCCACTTATGGCAATAGATCCGATAGAAGCACCAATTTCCCACATGTTGCGTGGCTTTGCCGGGAAATTGTAGGTGTTATTCCAGAACTCGTTCTGTTGAGGCATCTGCTTTGCAGATATTACAGAGGAATCGTAAATACTATAGCTTCCACCCATTTGGGCAAATGCTGTAGTTGTCATTAGGGTCAATAGCCCTAAAATTAATTTGTACTTTTTACTTGCCATAACTAATGATTATTAAATTTCTGAATTTACGGGTTGATTTACATGCAAATTTATCGTTTAGTAATTAAAAACCAAACTTTTTTTGTGAATAATTTATGGTATCACTACTATGAATATCAATAAATAAGGCAATTGTAAGACAGGTAACGTGAACTAATAGCTGCAAATGAGAAAAATAGTTCTTTATTAATTTCAGTTGAAATCAGTTATTTTTTTAAATAAATACTTTAAAGCTGTTGGATACTGCTGTATATTGCTTTTTTTTGCGAATGGATTTTGTAAATAATATTATTGGCGAAGAATTAAAAACTTTTGAAAAAAAGTTTACTGATGCTGTAAAAAGTCAGACTCCACTGCTTGACAGGATCATGAAATATATCATTAAACGGAAAGGCAAGCAACTCAGGCCGATGTTTGTTTTCCTAAGTGCAAAGTTGCAGGCTCCAATAAACGAAAGTACCTACCGTGCCGCCGCTCTTGTAGAAATTTTACATACTGCAACTTTAGTTCATGATGATGTGGTTGATGAGTCATTGGAAAGAAGAGGCTTTTTCTCGATTAATGCCATCTGGAAAAATAAAATTGCAGTTTTAGTAGGTGACTATTTATTATCTAAAGGTCTTTTACTATCTACTTCCAATGATGATTTTGAACATCTGCGCATTTTATCGGAAGCTGTAAAACAAATGAGTGAAGGCGAATTAATGCAAATTGAAAAAGCCCGCAACCTCAACTTAAAAGAAGATATCTACTTTGAAATAATCCGAAATAAAACTGCATCATTATTATCTTCTGCCTGCGCAGTTGGTGCATGGAGTACTAGTAAGGACAAGATTGCAACTGAGAAAATGAAGCTATTCGGCGAAAAAGTGGGTATTGCATTCCAAATAAAAGATGACCTTTTTGATTATGGCAAGGAGGATATTGGCAAACCTACCGGCAATGACATCAAAGAAAAAAAATTAACCCTTCCGCTAATTTATACGCTTAACAATATTGATTCCGCTACAAGAAGAAAGCTTATCTACATTATAAAAAACGAAAATAAAGACCAGGCAAAAGTTAAGCTGGTAATTGATACAGTCGTTGAAGCTGGTGGCATTACCTATGCTGCGGATAAAATGAATAATTACAGAAACGATGCGTTGACAATTTTACATGAATTTCCTGACAATGAGGTAAGACGTGCTTTAGAGGACCTGGTAAGGTACACCACCGATAGGAAATATTAATTCTTCAAATAGCACCGATTTGGTAAAATTATAGTTCATTAATTTTTAACGTCATGAATAAACGCTGGAATATAATAACAGCCGATACTGATAAAATAACAGCATTGCATGATGTACTTAAAGTAAATCGTACGATTTGCAAAATGTTGGTGCAAAGAGGAATTGATGATTTTGAAAAAGCAAAATCTTTCTTTCGACCCCAGCTTTCCAAATTGCATGACCCTTTTTTAATGAAGGACATGAACAAGGCAGTTGATAGAATTTTAACTGCCATCTCTTCTAAAGAAAAAATTTTAGTATTTGGAGATTACGATGTGGATGGAACGACTTCGGTCGCCTGTATGTACCAGTTTCTATGCAAAATTTATAATAGCAGCATGCTGGATTATTATATCCCTCACCGCTATAGAGAGGGTTATGGTGTAAGTAAGGCTGGTATTGATTTCGCCGCTGAAAACAATTTCAAACTAATCATTTCTCTCGATTGCGGAATTAAGTCAGTTGAGTTGGTTGAATATGCAACATCACTTGGAATTGATTTTATTGTTTGCGACCATCATCTTCCGGATGAGGTATTACCCAATGCAATCGCTATTCTTAATCCAAAGCAGCCTGGTTGTAATTACCCTTACAAGGAACTATGCGGATGTGGAGTTGGATTTAAATTAATCACTGCGCTGGCACAACATTTCAGTATCGACGAAGCTTTTTATTTTTGTTACCTGGACCTTTTAGCAACAGCAATCGCTGCCGATATTGTACCAATGACTGGTGAGAACAGGATACTTGCTTATCATGGACTACAACAAATTAACACTAATCCTGCCCCGGGAATAAAAGCATTGATAAAGTTGGGAGGCATTCAAAAGGAACTAAATATAAACAATGTAGTTTTTGTAATTGCACCCCGTGTGAATGCTGCAGGACGAATGGATGATGCAAAAAAAGCCGTGCAATTGTTTATTGAAAAGGATGCTACCAGAGCTTTTGAAATAGCAGAAATGCTACATAGTGACAACAGCGATCGTAAAGAGGCAGACAGCAGTATCACCGAACAAGCATTGGCGGTAATTGAAGGCGATGAAGTACTGATAAAAAGAAAATCAACCGTTGTTTATAAAGAACATTGGCATAAGGGGGTAGTAGGAATCGTTGCAAGCCGCCTAACGGAAAAATATTATCGTCCAACTGTAGTACTTACCCGAAGCGGCGACATTGTTTCGGGAAGTGCAAGAAGTGTTGTCGGTTTTAATTTGTATGAAGCTATACACGCATGCCGGGAATATTTATTGGGATATGGTGGACACTTTGCAGCCGCCGGTCTATCTATGCTTCCCGCCAATGTGGAAGCATTTTCAAGGAAATTTGAAGAGGCTGTAGCAGCTACAATACCAGATCATTTATTAATACCGGAGATCGTAATTGATAGCTCCATTTCATTTACCGCTATCAGTACGGCATTCTATAAAATACTTTGCCAGATGGAACCATTTGGACCGGATAATATGCGGCCTGTTTTTATTGCCAACAATGTTACAGATACCGGTTATTCAAAAATTGTAAAAGATTTACACATCCGGTTTGTTTTGAAGCAGGATGGTAAAACCCTTACTGGCATTGGATTCAACATGGCCGAGAAATTCAACCTCATCGAAACAAAGTTGCCGCTGGATGTAGTTTTTACAATTGATGAAAATGAATGGAACGGAGAAACAAATCTACAGCTAAAAGTGATTGACATACGATTGGCTGACCAAAATAACAAGTAGTTTTAAACCATTTTCAATTGAAGATATTTGCCTTTATACAGTACTTTTTTTATCTCGGATTAAACTGGAACTGGAGAATTGCTTTCCATATTTTGATACACGAAATAAAAGGTGAACACAAATACGGAATTCATACAACAGGTTCTGATGAATTAAAAAAAACTGCAGCTTCCGGAATCGATATCTCCCACGCAACTGTTTACATGCCGGCCAGCTATTTATTGCTCGAAGAAGTTTTTACCCAACTTCCTGCAAACCAAAGATCTCATTTTTTAGACATCGGCTGCGGTAAAGGAAGAGCCTTATGTGTGGCAGCTCACAAAGGATTTGGTAAAGTTACCGGCATTGATTTCTCAAGAAAATTTTGCGCCGATTCTGAAAAAAATCTTCAGCTAACGAAAAGGAAATTCCCATCCTTAATTTTTTCAAACATTGCAAAAGACGCAGCCGAAGTTGAAATACCAACTGATGTAGATTGCATTTTTTTATTCAATCCTTTTGATGAAATTATTATGAAAAGGGTTACCAAAAACATACAGTATAGCTATAATAAAAAGCCCCGCATTCTGCATATAATTTACCTAAACCCTTTATATAAAAAAGAGCTCACATCAATTGGATTTAAAGAGATTTTTTACACCTGCAAAATGAAATATATGGAGGCCGTGATTCTAAAGAAAGCGGCCCCCAAATCTTAAAATTAATTCAAATAAAAAAAGGATCACCTTTTCAGGCAATCCTTTCTTTTTAACAAGATAACGACTCTCTCTTACCCCATCAACTCAACACTTCTGTTTATAAAATTAGTCAGCGTATTTCCTTTTAACAAGCCCTGTGATAATAAAGCCAGGTCAGCTAAGTTGTGTACAATCTTCTCCTGCTTTTCGGTTGCAGACTCGGCTAAAATACTTTTGAATAATGGATGATTACCGTTTACAGTTAGCGTAACTTCATCCGGCATGCTGGCATAAAAAGCACCCATTCCACCTTGCATCGAAGCCATATCTTTCATCCTGCGCATAAATTCCGGACGGGTAGCAACTACCGGGGGAGCATCCGCACTTAACCCTTTCACATCAACAGTTACATTCAATTCAGGAATTTTTACACCAAACAATTCTTTCAATTTTGTTTCCTCGTCTTTACTTAGAACACTTTCACCACCTTCCTGCTTATCAATTAAATTATCAACGATGTCACTATCAACCCTTACAAATTGAACGTTCTCCCACTTCATCTCCATTTGGTTCACAAACCCGTTGTCAATAATGGTTTCCATCTTTATTACCACGTAGCTTTTAGCAACTGCCTGCTGAATAAAAGCATCCTGCTGAACCGGATCAGTGGTGTAAAGAATCACCTGCTTGCCATCTTTATTTTTTTGTAAAACCTCTGTAGCAAGTCTGTACTCTTCGATTGTATAAAACTTACTTTGGGTATCCTGTAAAATCAAAAATTTGTTTGCCTTCTCCAAAAACTTGTCATCCGTCATCATACCGTACTTCACGAACAGTCCAAGACTTTCCCATTTTTCTTCAAAAGAAGTACGATCGCTTTTAAAAATTTCTTCCAGCTTATCGGCTACTTTTTTAGTGATATGCGAATTTATCTTGCGAACGTTCGGATCGCCTTGTAAATAACTGCGGCTAACGTTCAACGGTATGTCCGGAGAATCGATTACACCTTGCAACAACATCAAAAATTCAGGAACAATATCCTTTACTTCATCCGTAACAAAAACCTGGTTGCTGTACAATTGTATTTTGTCTTTTTGAATTTCGTAAGACTGCTTAATTTTGGGAAAATACAATATACCCGTAAGATTAAAAGGATAATCCACATTCAAATGAATCCAGAATAACGGCGCTTCATTGAAAGGATATAACTCTTTATAAAAATTTTGGTAATCTTCCGGAGTTAAGTCAGATGGCTTCTTTGTCCAGGCTGGCTCGGGGTTATTGATTTGTTTTCCTTCAAATAAAATTGGTACTGGTAAAAACCGGCAGAATTTATCCAAAACAGTTTTAATTCTTTCAGGCTCTAAAAACTCCTGACTTTCTTCGTTCAGGTACAAAACAATGTCAGTACCCCTTCCCTCTTTCTCCACATCTTCCAATATAAATTCCGGACTACCATCACATTCCCATCTCACGGCTTTAGCGCCCTCTTTAAACGATTTGGTTATTACTTCCACCTTTTCACTTACCATAAAGGAAGAGTAAAATCCTAAACCAAAATGACCGATGATATTGTTCTCATTCTGACCTTTGTATTTATCTAAAAACTCTTCCGCACCACTAAAGGCTACCTGGTTTAGATACTTGTCCACTTCTTCCTCTGTCATCCCGATCCCTTTATCAGAGATAGTAACCGTCTTTTTGTCTTTGTCTATCTTTATTTCAATACCAATTTCACCAATCTCGCCTTTCGCCTCGCCCAAAGAAGACAATGTCTTTAATTTCTGCGTGGCGTCAACTGCGTTACTTACCAGTTCTCTTACAAAAATGTCGTGTTCGCTATATAAAAATTTCTTAATGATCGGAAAGATGTTTTCCGTCTGTACCCGAATGTTTCCTTTTTGCATAAAATCTTTTTTTCTGTACTTAGCAAACAAAATACCAAGAATGATTTGCTGTCAGCTTGACACCTGCTTAATTTAACCACCTCGAAACTCTCCATAAAAAAACCCAACTCAATATTTTGAAGCGGCTGATAAAATCTATTACCTTATGTTCTTTAAAGCACCACACTTAAAAATGGTATCGCTCATTTTAAATGGCTGTAACCAAACCCGGATAAGACTTATATGAGCCCACCATTGGGAATTCAGGTTTAGCGGCCCGACAATAAGCATGTTGCAATACTTACGATCTGCCTATGGCAAAATCATTCAATACGAGCGCTAAGAAAAATTACATACGGTACATCCCACTTCAATCAACCGAATAACTTAACCATAAAAAAACGCAGTCGCTGCAATATTTACATCCGAATTAGTGCAACCTGACGTACTTACACCCTAAAATGGTCAACTGCCATTTTCAAATTTGATTTTACCCGCTAATTTGCATTTTTTACGTTGCCGGCACCGCTTGTCTTTTGCTGTACGGAAGCGCCTCCTTTGTAACTGATATCACCAGCTCCACTGGCATCTGCTTTTAGGCTTACACTTGCATGTACATGGGCCGAACCTGCGCCAGATGCACGCACATCTGTATTTTCGCTTTGCAGGTCGAAAGATTTAATATCCCCACTTCCGCTAGACTTGAGTTTGTAATCCCTGGTTCTTCCGCTTAATTTAATATTGCCTGCCCCACTTGCTTCCGCATAAATTTCAGGCGCATCAACCGCAGCGGTAATCGTGCCCGCTCCAGAAACATCCAATGAAATTTTTCCGGTACTTTTTAGTACATCTATTGCTTTTACATTGGCAGCACCCGAAGTTTTTATTGACCTGATTTCTGGAACCGTTACAAATACCTTGAGATGTGCATCATAAATTCCGGAACTATTTTTTGTGCTTATTTTTAAGATATCCCCACTCACTCGTGTTTCAATGTCTTTAATAATATTATCATCAGCCTCTACCTCTACTACGGTTACTGGTCCTATTCGGATTTCTACTTCGAAAGCTCCCCCTACAGAAATTCCCGTAAAATAGCCTGTTTGTCTTTTTTCAGTTATTATGTCGCCACTGCCTGTTCTTTCATCGCAGGATGCAAACGCCAGCAATGTGATAAGGGAAAATAATAATTGTTTCATGGTTAATTTTTGTGTAAAGATTTGGAATAAAAAGTTGAAAAACAAACCATTGGTCATTTATATTACTGAATGGCAGATCCCCGGTTTCTGGTACCAGATTTTATAACAGGAGAAAGCCACTTCCCAAAAATTTGCTTTCAATTAAGGTCACAAACCCAGCTTTAGGCGTCAGGGTTTTCTGAATGGTATTATTTACCTTCGCAGCATTATGACGGAAAAAATTCTTATCCTTGACTTTGGATCTCAGTACACGCAATTGATTGCCCGTGTGGTAAGGGAAGCCAATGTATTTTGCGAAATTACTCCTTTTCATAGGGACATCGTATTTGGCCCCGAATTAAAAGGTATCATCCTTTCAGGATCGCCTTTTTCAGTAAATGAAGAAAATGCACCAATGGTAGATATCAACAATATTGCTGCAAAGGTGCCAGTGCTGGGCGTTTGTTATGGTGCACAACTAACTGCCAAATTATTTGGTGGAAAGGTTGATAAAAGTGAAAAAAGAGAATACGGCAGGGCAAAGCTGGAGAAAACAAAGGAAGATATTTTATTAAAGGACGTTTCGCCCCATTCGCAGGTTTGGATGAGTCACAGTGACACGATTAAAGATTTGCCGGAAGGCTTTGAAATATTAGGCACTACTGAAAGCATCCCCGTTGCGGCATTTAAACGTAGCAGTAACAATTTGTTGCCATTGTATGGCCTGCAGTTTCACCCGGAAGTGTACCACTCATCAGAAGGCAAAACGATCATTAAAAATTTCCTGGTAAATATTTGCAACTGCTCTCAGGATTGGACGCCTGCTCATTTTATTAGCGATACTGTGGCCGCTCTAAAAAATAAAATTGGCGATAAAAGAGTAATCATGGCATTGAGCGGTGGTGTGGATAGCACTGTGGCAGCAACCCTTATTCACAAAGCCTGCGGCGATAATTTATTTGGCATTTTTGTAGACAATGGCGTACTACGCAAAGGCGAATTTGAACAGGTATTGGAAATGTACGGAAAACTAGGTTTAAATGTAAAAGGCATTGATGCAAAGGAACATTTTTATACTATGCTGGCGGGCAAAACAGACCCAGAAGAAAAAAGAAAGATCATCGGGAAAGGATTTATTGAAATATTTGACCAGGAAGCACACAGGATAGAAAACATCGATTTTTTAGGACAAGGTACCATTTACCCGGATGTAATAGAATCGGCTTCTGTACACGGACCATCTGCGACCATCAAATCGCACCACAATGTGGGTGGACTGCCCGCTACAATGAAACTTTCTCTGGTAGAACCATTGCGTTCCCTGTTTAAAGATGAAGTAAGAAAGGTTGGGTTGGAACTCGGAATACCACATGACATGCTATTCAGACATCCTTTCCCGGGACCAGGCCTTGGTATCCGGATTTTGGGTGATGTTACGGAAGAAAAGGTACGGTTATTGCAAGAGGCAGATGCGATTTATACCAATGGTTTAAAAAAAGCCAATCTGTATTCAGGCATATGGCAGGCTGGTACCATTTTATTACCAGTAAAAAGCGTGGGAGTAATGGGTGATGAAAGAACCTACGAATTTACGGTAGTACTTAGAGCCGTTACATCTGTAGATGGTATGACTGCTGATTGGGCTCATTTGCCCTACGAATTTTTAGCAGACATATCGAATGAAATTATTAATAATGTACGTGGCATCAACAGGGTGGTGTACGATATCAGCAGTAAGCCGCCTGCTACAATTGAGTGGGAATAAGTTTTTATAGCAGTGAGGTGCAAGCGTTCAATGAATAACAGAATCAAAAATTTATGAATAAGATTTTATTACCGGCCGTCTGTTTTCTACTAGCTTTTTTTTCATTGCAAAAGGCGGTGGCGCAAAAAGATTCGATCCCTGTTGTACGCACCTTTCGTGTGGGAATTTTTGCCCCGCTTTACCTGGATTCTGTTTTTAGCAAAGAAGGTAAATTTAAGTATGTTCAGGGAATGCCCAATTTTATTACACCGGGAGTTGATTTTGTAAATGGCGCTCAATTGGCCTTAGACTCACTGAAACTGCAAAACCAGGAGGTAAAAGCATTTATCTTCGACACGAAATCTTACACCAACCCGGTAGGCCTTTTAATTAAAAATCGAAAAATTGACAGCCTTGATCTGATTATCGGCTCTGTTAAAGATTTCGAATACAAACAATTGGCTGATTTTGCCCTTACAAAAAACATCCCTTTTATCTCGGCTACCTATCCCAACGATGGCGGCATTACTGCTAATCCCTTTTTAGTGTTGGTGAATACCACTTTAAAAGCACATTGCGAAGCTATTTACAGTTACATTCTTCAGAACCATGGAACCGACCGGATCTTCCTGGTACGAAAAAAAGGATTACAGGAAGACAAGGTTGCAGCCTATTTTAAAAATATCAATGAGCCTGACCGTAAGCCTTTACTAAATATCCAGACGATCAATTTAGACAGTACTTTTTCATCAGAATATTTACAGAAGAAATTGGATAGTAACCGTCAAACCATCATCATTGGTGCGTCGTTGGATGAAAACTTTGCGTTTACACTTTCTGGTGCCTGTTTTAATCTGAGTACTTCTTATCCGCTCACATTAATTGGTATGCCCAATTGGGACGGATTTAAAAGCCTGACGAAAAAGGACCAGTTTGAAGATTTTCCAGTTTATTTCACAACACCTTATTACAATAACAAATGGGATGATTACAGTAAAATGCTCACTGCGGGCTATACCAAAAAGTACAAAGGAAAACCCAACGACTTGGTTTTTAAAGGGTTTGAAGCCACTTATCTTTTCACTAAGCTACTGCTTGCCTACCCGAACGATTTGATGAGCCGTATCAATGAAAAAGACTTTAAAGTTTTTTCTGAATACAACTTTAGGCCGGTTTACTTAAAAAAGGAAAATAAAGTACCTGATTATTTCGAAAACAAACATGTTTACTTTGTTAGAATAATGAATGGCACCAGCCTGAAAGCCTGGTAGCAGCCTCCTGATTTATATCAACAATGCCCGCAACTGCGGGCATTGTTGATTCGTGCACTTTTTACACAACATTCATTTACTTCGATTGTAATACTGATTGAGATAATTTTTAAAATGAATGGCGCATAAAAAATTAAACTTACCTACGAAGGTTTGTGTGGTATGCAAATTGCCATTTACCTGGCGGAAAAAGTGGGAGAAAAACTGGGAGGAAGTAAAATATTGCAGTGACCGTTGCAGAAACAATAAAGCAGCTAAACAGGAAAGGTGACAAATTTCAGGTGATCATTCTTTAAAGGTGCTTCATTGTGCCATCACCTGGTTTAATAACTTCAAATAATTAATCGCTAATTTTCATATTATGAAAAAAATAATCGTTTTAATTTTCATTACGTTTTTTTGTTTGGCATTTGTAACCCTTACCGAAAAATATGTTGATGGAGAAAAACCGGAATTTATAGCACCCAGTAAACAGCGAACCGGCAATGCAGCGATTGGCTTTAACTATTTAACTACCGGCGATTATATCAAAAGTGGAATCCCATATTCCTTATATTTTTTTGGGGCACAAAAAGATGAGAAAAATTATTTACAACGAACCGGTGATAATAAAAATATTACGTATTCTTTCACCGCAGTAAAGGCACCCAATGGAGAATTGGTGGTAGCACCCAATTGTCTGCAATGCCATGCCCAGGTATTTGACGACAAACTGGTGGTTGGTCTTGGAAATTCGCTGTCAGATTACACCGTCAATCAAGAAAGTACCGCGTTGTTTGCAGAAAACTTTTTGAAGAAACTGACAGGTAACGAAGCAAAAAAATATGATGCGGCCAAAGACTTAATACAATCAATCAAAACCATTGCCCCCAACCTTGTTACGGGAACCAAAGGCGTAAACCTGGCCGATCATTTAGCCTATTTGCTTGTCTCGCACAGAGATCCTGAAACGTTGAAATGGAGCGATAAAAATTTAATGGAATTACCCGATGATGTTATTCCAACGGATGTGCCTGCCTGGTGGTTGCTGAAGAAAAAGAACGCCATGTTTTACAATGGTTTTGGTCGTGGCGATTTTGGCAGATTTTTAATGGCGTCAAATTTATTGACCGTAACAAGCACAGAAGAAGCAAAAGAAGTAGACAGTCATTTCAACGATGTGCTGGCGTATATAAATTCTATAGAACCGCCTAAATATCCAAAATCCATTGATACCAAAATGGCGGAAAAAGGAAAAGATATTTTTATGGCTACGTGCAAAAAATGCCATGGTACTTATGGGGAGGAAGAAGCTTATCCTAACCTGCTCATCCCGGCAAATATTATCAAAACGGATTCCATGTTGTACACCGCCAATTACTCTAATCCACAGTTTATTGAATGGTTTAATAAAAGCTGGTTTACCTCCGGCGATCATCCTGCGAAGCTGGTTCCGTACCGGGGATATATTGCGCCGCCGCTGGATGGAGTCTGGATTACAGCACCTTACCTGCACAATGGATCTGTGCCTGATTTGGAAACACTTTTAAACAGTAAAAAACGACCGAAATACTGGCAAAGAAACTTCACAACACCGAGTTATAATTACGAGATTCCAGGCTATCATTATGAAGTAAAAAATGAACCCGGAAGCAACGAAGTTTACAACACCACATTAAAAGGCTTTAGCAATGCCGGTCATTATTTCGGTGATAAATTATCAGATCCGGAAAGACGGGCGGTGATTGAATATCTAAAAACTTTGTAAGGTTGATAGTTGATATTTGATATTTGATAGGTGATGGTTGCCGATTTTTAACAGCTTTGAAATTTAAAGTCTAATCTTTTTTTAGGATAACAGGAGAAATAATTGTGCAAATGAAAGAGATTTTCAGTCTTTTTATTAGCAGCCCTGATTTCTTTTGTTTCACCTTGAGCTTAGCCGAAGGTTTTTATCAGGAAAACAAAATCTACTAAAATTTATAGAGGCTAATTCTCTTGGTTAAAAAATCATATCATACTCGCCAACCGAATTACTTTCTTTACTTTTACCGCATCATACATTTCAACTTCACCCCTTCATTTGAAACTTAAATCAACAACCGGTTACAAAATCATTCACCAGTGGCTGGCTTCAAAAGAACAGCACCCTTTTTTGTTTCAGGAACAAAGCTGGCAACAGATCATCGATGGTGAAAGTGGTCTCGTGAATGCGCCAACCGGTTGTGGTAAAACCTTTTCCGTTTTTTTAGGTGCATTAATACATTTCATCAACCAGCATCCCAAGAATTATCAAACCATTGCAAAGAACGGTTTACAACTAATATGGATTACTCCTTTGCGGGCCCTGGCAAAAGACATTGGCCGGGCAATGGAAGAAGTAATTCTGGAATTGGGCATGAGTTGGAAAGTAGCCATCCGCAATGGAGATACCACTACAAGCGACCGGCAAAAGCAAAAACGGCAAATGCCTGAAGTGCTCATCATTACCCCGGAGAGTTTGCATTTATTGCTGGCGCAAAAAAATTATCCGGAAGTTTTTAAAACGCTGCAAATTATTGCGGTGGATGAATGGCACGAACTAATGGGTGGCAAAAGAGGTGTGCAGGTTGAACTGGCCATTTCAAGAATAATTGGCTGCCGAAAGACTCAGGATTCAAATGCTGCAACGTTGCTGTTATTTGAAGAATCAGCGGACATTCTTTTAGAAAAGGATGAAGAAACACCCAAACGAAAAGCACCCAGGAAGCAACAAATACCGTCCAACAATAGTGTTTCTATTTGGGGCATCTCGGCCACCATCGGAAACCTGGAACAGGCAAAAGAAGTATTGCTGACACCGACTGGAAAAGCAGGAACAATTGTACGAGCCAACATCAAAAAAAATATCCACATAGAATCCATCATACCGGATGAAATAGAAAAATATCCGTGGGCGGGACACCTCGGTATTAAACTGGTGGAGAAAGTTCTTCCGATCATTCATGCCAGTAAAACCACGCTGATATTCATTAACACAAGGGGCATGAGTGAAAGATGGTACCAGGCCTTGCTGGATGTGGCGCCCGATCTTGCCGGCCTCATTGCACTGCACCATGGCAGTATTGAACAGGACATGAGATTGTGGGTAGAAGACAACCTGCACACCGGTAAACTGAAGGCGGTGGTTTGCACGGCAAGCCTTGATCTTGGTGTTGATTTTCGGCCAGTGGATACCGTTATACAGGTGGGGTCACCAAAAGGTGTTGCCCGGTTTTTGCAAAGAGCCGGACGAAGCGGACACCAGCCAGATGCAACCAGTAAAATTTATTTTTTGCCCACCCATTCTTTAGAATTGGTGGAAGCTGCTGCACTGAAAAAAGGAATCGCAGAAAATGATATTGAAAGCATAGAACCCATGTTGCTTTGTTTTGATGTGCTGATACAATACCTGTGTACCATCGCTATTTCAGATGGATTTAAACCCGATGAAATTTTTAAAGAAATTAAAAATACTTATTGCTTTAGTGATATTACCGGGGATGAATGGCAGGAGGTTTTATTTTTTTTAACGCAGGGTGGAAAAGCATTGCAGCAGTATGATGAATACAAAAAAATAATTGTTACGGATGGCGTTTACCGCATCGAAGACAGAAGATTGGCCATGCGCCACCGGATGCATATTGGTACGATCGTAAGTGATGCCATGCTAAAGGTGAAATTTTTAAGCGGCGGATATATTGGGGTGATTGAAGAGTATTTCATTTCCCGTTTACAACCGGGTGATGTGTTTACGCTGGCAGGAAGAAACCTGGAGTTTTTGATGATCAAAGACATGACAGTGGTGGTTAAAAAATCGACCAATAAAAAATCGATTGTACCAAGTTGGATGGGTGGGCGCATGTCGTTGTCGGCGAACCTTGGACAAAAGTTGCGGGAAGTATTGGCCCCTTCAAAGGCCCCCTGTAAATCTCCCCCGAAAGGGGAGACTTATGAAGAGATTACGGCTTTAAAGCCACTGCTGGATTTGCAGATTTCACTGTCTTCTATTCCCGCTGAAAATGAATTGCTGATTGAACACCTGGAGACCAAAGAAGGCTTTCATGTAATGGTATATCCGTTTGAAGGCAGGTTGGTAAATGAAGCCATGGCGGCGATACTGGCGTATCGCATCAGCCTGATTACGCCCATTACTTTTTCCATCGCCATGAATGATTATGGATTTGAATTACTAAGCGACCAGCCCATTCCGTTAGACGACACCAATGCCTATGAACTTTTTTCATCCGAAAACCTGTTGGCGGATATTCAAAAAAGTGTCAACTCTACGGAAATGGCCAAACGAAAGTTTAGGGACATTGCTGTAATTGGTGGTCTTATTTTTCAGGGGATGCCGGGTGAACAGGTGAAGGCAAGACACTTGCAAAGCAGCGCTGGTTTGCTGTTTAAGGTATTTAGTGAATACGATGCAAACAATGTATTATTGAGACAAGCCTACCGGGAAGTATTGGACCAGCAAATGGAAGAAGTCCGGTTGAGAAATGCTTTGCAGAGAATTGCCAACAGCAAAATCATCATCAACTTTCCGAAAAAGCTTACACCCTTTTGCTTTCCGATTATTGTGGATGGTCTTAGCCGGAATAATTTGTCGTCTGAAAAATTTGAAGATCGGGTGAAAAAGATGCAGGCGCAATTAGATAAATAAATTCTTTGTCGGCTTTTAGTTCCCTTGTTGAAATAAACCCTTGACTCTATATTGATCGATTGATTAAACCCAGCCACTTAGTATTTGAACTAACAACTCTGTCTTAACGAAAACATTTGCATATTTATTAAATAAAACGTTTGATTAAGTTGGTGGTCAGATCAGGCTAATTGGTTTTGTTTAGTCTCTATTTACTTTTTGCCTTGATGCAAACCTTCGACTTCTCTCAGGATGTAGCAAAAAGAACAAGGCTGCACCTCATCCGCCCTTTTGGATACCTTCTCCCACAGGAGAAGGAAAAAGGAAAAATTCTCATCAGGCTACGATATTTGAATGTATGGCTAATTCCGATTGATATCGCATTGGCGTCAAGTTAATTTTTTAATTAAATAGATATAACATATGTGTGGAAAAGGTTTTAAGAAGTTTTACTATTGGTATTTTTACGCTAGCGGCGTAACCTGTTTGTAGAAAATTTTAACATAAACCGCATTTGCCCCAGCGGGGCAATCTTGCATTTTTCTGCATTACCCAAATTATCAGGCTGCGCCGCTGGCGCAGGGTTTGCATTGATGGATTGGCGAAGCTACAAACAGGTTACGCCGCTGGCGTAAATACTGTTGCACTAATTTTCAGTATTAATATGATGTGTTAAAAAGTCAGGGGTATTATCCTTAGCTTGACGTATATGCGATTGATATCGGGACCATTCAAATTTTCTTAACGTCTTTTTTTGAGGCCAGTAATGAGCTTGCGAAAAACCTACCCAATACTATAAAAATTTAAACGGTTTGGCATTTAAAAAAATAGCCTCTTCTGAAACTGGTAAATTGATTTAATGGCATCTCTAAAAACTTACCTTTTCCTCTCTTTTGGAGAGGAATTAAAGGCGAGGTCAAATAAAAAAATGAGTTTTTAGAGATGCCCTTAATATATAAAGAGGAATCATTGTTCACCACTTGATTTTACAAATACCATTGATGCGATATTAATCCAAAGCATTGATAGATTTCAAATAAAGCAATATTAGATTTTCATGATCAATACCAATTTTTTGACTTTGTACAGATCCGTTTTTGTGGGAATGCATTTACTCATCTATTTAAAGTAAATCGAAAGGCTTTTCGAATGCTACAGATCCAAGAAGGTCAGCAATATTTCCAAAGGCCTTTATTATTTGCCTAATACTTTTCACAGTTTTTTACAAGAAAATGCATGGTGGAAAAATCACACACCTATCACGCAGATAAAGCCCAATAAAGATTCAAAGTACAAGTGTGCGACGCCACCGAAGTATCATCAAGGCACTTTCGCCGGGCTCATAAAAAACAAAAGCTTTAAAAAACTAAAAACCAAGTGAGATGAACGAATGCCGATTTCA